>VMHT01074892.1_pt1 | contig 12312 bp, 9 predicted proteins | sample 4693611 | NCBI WGS metagenome assembly VMHT01 (sample SAMN12280063, study PRJNA550983) | marine metagenome | isolation source: seawater sampled from same location over 5 years 0.02-0.2 micron viral filtrate | place: USA: collected off the coast of southern California halfway between the port... ...
TACTTTGTCCCCGCAACAACAGATACAGATTATCCCATTACAGAAGATGCAGAGACTGTTGAAGAAACAATAGATATTGTTGATAATGAAGCAACTATCGTTATTAATTATTACAAGACAACAGACGGCAATGGATACAATCAATTACCAAGACGATTTATGCCTATACCGACTCCTCCTACACCTGATAATTGGTCTATCATGGATACTATTGCGAACGGAAGAACTCATTTAGATCCTTATCCTATAGGGGCTACCGATCCTTTTGGGATAGGTTCCGGTTGTGTCCTTGATGATATGAGACCTTTTTATCAAGATGATTCAACTACATATCCACAACTCACAATCGCTCATTGGATACAACACAATAATAATACAAGATATACTCTTATGATACGCAAACAAACTCTTCTACCTGTGGGTCCAGCTAATTTGGTTCAAGATCTGGCGACAAGATTCAATAATTTGAAGCAATACTATCCTGAATACTGGCAGAGAGACCCAGAACAATTTGATTACATAACTTATCGTGAGAAGCTTGACTTGAAGATAGAACAAGGTTTCGCATCTAGCTTTTATGTTGCGAATGAAATCACAAGACAACTTCGTCAAGCTAAATTAGATGAGCCTAAGCATTTTAGAGCAACTTCATACAATCGAAAGATTGATAGTACCGTGTACAAGACATTCAGTGCAGGGAATAGTCTGTATCAACAAGAGATTGATTATGATAGGTCTCTTAATAATGGAGGAGCTGGAGCGGGTGACCCGGGAACCAATGGTCCCACAATCATGCAGCAGTTAGGTTCAGGTAAATGGGAAGTTACTGATGCGAATGATGATACACTCCAAGTCGCGGGTTATTACAAGGTTCATCAATATATTGCTGTCAAGCGTCCTGAACTCTATGAAAAGGGTTGTGAGATGAATAGTATCCAAGGCTTGAGTATGGCGGGTCTTGATGATGGGTCACAGACATTTAATCCTGCATTCTTTACACAGGGAGGATTAGTCATTGATTTGGAATATACACAAGCTAACTGTAAAAAATTACTTAACTTTTTACAAGAACAAGCTAAATATCCTGAGTTGTTTGCTCCTCATAATATCGCAAACTTGTCTCCAGCAGCCACGAATATCTACGGAACGTCTCCAATTGACCCTGCAGATAATTTAGGTGCTGATGATAGTTTTGGATTTTACGATCAGTTTGTGAGTTTCGTCAATGTCAATAATTCAAGATTCTTTCACATGAATATCGCTGCTAACTTGAAAACATCAGGGCTTCTTTACAATGATGTAATAGCCACTCCTGTAGTGGTTCAGTCATTAGCACAGCTCGGTTGCTCGTATTATGATATGAGAGGAACTCATCTCGATGGAGCAGGGGCTGTTCAGTATAATCGCACTCTCACTGAGGAATGTCATAGCAAACCCTTTTTCTTTCATTATGACCCAACGCAAAAAGATACCTTTTATGATGTGCCCAGTGATAGAATTATACCCCCAACTGTTGACCCTAAGTTGTCTTATGGTATGTTTGGAAAATCGGTCGCACTTGGAGGCGACTTCTTGAATCGTATTGTGATTTATCCTAACTTACTCAAAGATGCCGCAGGGGCTGCTTTGGGATTGCCGAGTTACTTCTTTAGTGAAGATGGTAATACAACTATTCATAGTATGAGAAAGCTCGGATTCGACAGACATTGGAATGCGTGGTCTACATGTGCGATTCAATTACAAGATGGAGTCCCACTCGCTGGAGTGAGTACAACAACAGGAGCAGGTAAGTTTCCAAGTGAGTTTGATAGAGGACAAGCGAATCTCTCAGGGATTGCTCCTGCGACAGAGAATAATCGTTTCAGTTACACGAGCCGTGTTCAAATGGCTGGTTTCAATAATAAGATTTATCTCGGTGCTGATGCGGCTGCTCTTACATTTGATGGGAATCACTTTTCATTTGCGAATCTACATACTCCGTTGAATCGTGGTGATTTAGAAAACAATGAAGTCGTAGGAGATGCACAGACGGGAGGACAGACATGTTACAAGTTGAATCCAAGAGAAAATTATGCAAATTACAATACATCACGATTACCTTACAATGAAGGAATCAGTTTCAAATACGCGAGTGACGCAGGGAGTGCCGACGATCGGTTATGGATACGATTAAATCGTAATATGACTCCTTTCGCAATTTATGATACAAGCACAGGTATCTTTATTGAAGATTTGGGATATGATGCAGACCAATGGGAAGATGGTCTCTGGAATAAATTAGGATTTGAATACGAACAATTTAATTCAGGAGCAGATCGTAGCGATAGAAATACATTCATAGATAGTTCAGTGAAAAATACAAACATCTTGACAACCAATGCAGAAATCAATGCGGTTGATACAAAATCATGGGCACAGAATCAATATTTGAATGCTAAGTTTAATGGTGACTTATGTGCGAGTGGAACGATTTATCTCGCTCATACTCATGGAGGAGCAGGAGGCACTACAGTTGCTGATTTATTACCTGTTATTATTCAAACAGGCATTGAGTCAGTGACTCGAACCGCAAATGAGTATCCTGTAGCTTTGAATCAAGGATATTATACAATACGAAGTGATATTGTCCCTCAACATTCTTATGCGGGAGCTCAACAAGGCAATACAGCGTTACCGATTGTCGGATTGATTAGTAAACAGAATCCTGCAAGTGATTATTATTTTGCAGGACAACAAAGTATAGAACACATCATTACTAAGCCAACTACAATCTCATCTATACAAGTATCTGTTACAGACCCTGATGGAACCTTTGCGAATATCTCGAAACGATCGGCAGTGATATTTAGGATTGATAGAACAAGTCGTCTTGAACTACAAGTAGCAAAAGAAGTATTTGAAAAAGCGTTGCGTTCACAGAAAGGTAAAAATAAAATGTAACGATAACATATACAAATGGTCAAACAGTGGGTTCTTGATTTTGTGAGAAAGAATATTTGTTGTGATGATGAGCGAGAAATTAGACGACTCGCTCAAGAACTGCAAGATAGAGCATTAATGCTTGATGAAGTAGAAGAAGAATATATCGTTGAAGAAGAATATGAATCTGAAAGTATCTCCAGTGAAGAGTATATTGAAGAGATTGTGATTCGTAAAAAGAGCAATGGTCATTGGGAACTTGCTTAATCAAAACTGATTGTAAACTCTCCATGTTTAATCCCCAAGATATTCATGTGAACTGTCTTGGATATCCTTTGTTCTTCTAATTGTCTTTTTATTTGAGGTGATATGATTGGATCATATGTCCTTGTAGCACATACATTCTGATTCATTAATCTACAGGCTCTTCGTACAGATGGAAGATCGCCGTGTTGCAATATGTACAACATATCATCTTCTATCTCTTTGTCACTATTGTAATTACTCTTACAGATAACATAGCCGTTGTTACAATAGTCCTTGATCTTACGACAAACTGACATGATTGCTGCTTTCTCTTTTACGCTTAATGACTTCTTTGGGTTTTGATTGCAGAGATACAACTTTAAATCTCGGCTATCTTTGATATTATATACATTGTCCTTATAGGTGATGTTTTTCTCGAATGTTTCAGCAAGGATATTTTGTATATCCTTTTTGTTATGAGCGTGACTATGAATCACAGGAATGTTAATCGTATTGATGAGGGATATAAGGTCAGCCTTGGAATGGGTCTTGTGAATCTTCATATGTATTTGTTAAGATTTTTTTGAAGGAGTATTAACGCATCTTGGTGCTTTTGAGTTCTAAAGTGTCTTGACCGATGTGCACGATTGAACCTTGAACCACAGATACATTCTTCATATGAATCTTTGTCTAACATGCGTTTCCTTTCGAGAAACTCTTGCTTTTTCTCTTCACTCATATTGTTGTAATAGTCTCCATCTTCTGGGCTACGATACGCTTTCTTGTAATTGACTGTGTCAAACAGATTCATTTGATTCTGTTCTTCTACTAGTAAATCCTTTCTGTTACATTCTTTACAAAGTAACTCTTCAATCTTGTAATCTTGGTTTTCAATTATCTCTGCTGATGCATGTCTTAGACCAAGTCTGAAACAACTTTCGTGTCCTTGTAATCTTTTCTTGAGTGGTTGGATCGTTGAACCAATGTATACTTTATTGGTTTTGTTACAAGATAACTTGTAGACTCTGCCTAGTGTTGTCATTATATACAGAGCTTACATAAAAAAATATTGGATTCAACGCACTTATGATATCACTTGCACTCCGCTTGGGGAATACGCAACCACAGTCTTTGCCTTGAAGAACATGAACACTGACTGAGCGAGACCAGCTGCGCCAGCCACTTCACCGAGGTTAGACTCAAGGGACAAGCCCCATTGTTCGCGTGAGAAATCTTGACCAAGGTTGAACTTGCTGTATCTCATACCCAGACCGAACACAGCTCCACCATCAGCCACACGCTTGTAACCAGTATCAACTGCAGTGTCTACAAGACCATAATCTCTTGATGATGTGAGTGCAGACATCGCTACACGATCATCTGAATACTCTGGGACAACAGATTCAATAAACTGTCGGTTCAACTGAGAGTCAGATGTGGTGAACTCAAGTTGGTTGATATCATCATTGCCAGGCGATTGAGTTGTGCCGACAACATCAAAGTCAACAGGATACTTGGAACCTCCCTTGAGCCACTGAACCTTCTTGAATTTTACCGGAGTCCTAGCAGCATCACGCTGAGCTGGGTAAGTTGTCGCCAGACCATTCGCCGTGAGTGTATTGATATGATCGCTTGGGACAAAAGTCACAAAGCAACTCTGCAGATTCTTCAAACCAAGAGTGTATTGAAGCTGAGCATTGGAAGTCTGGATACTCGTGTAGAGAGATGTAATTGTGTTAAACTCAAGAGCTCCCGAGGTTTGTGCTTGTGCCTCAGCCATAAATGATGGAGGAACATCTTGGACTTCGCACGACAAAGACAAGTTAGACAACTCGTAGAATGCATTGCCGACTCCGGTGGTCTGACCGTCACGAGTAAAGAGACAGTTTGAATCAGGGGATAGATGAAGTTCAAGTTCAATTCCACCGAATGAAGTTTCCATGAGATTAATCACATTACCCGACATCATGAATCCAGAAGGAAGATGACAAGAGAAACTCTTCTTGATTCCCGCACTCGCTTCGGCTGCCGTTCCCGAAGCTACAATATTACGGAACATAGCTTCTTCATTGGGCTCTATCAAACAAGCTTGGTTCAAGTGTCCCAGTAAGTCTTGTTTCGACGAAGTCAGTGCAAGATAGGTCTGCATGTATCTGTTGTAGTGACGTATGTGTTCTACTACGGATTTGCTCTTACCATGGCGAACTAACATCTGTTCCCACATAGAAAAGATACCAAGACGTGGGTCCATATTGACAGGGGATTTACCTCCGGCAGTTGTGTCATCAGAGTATACAGGGGTGCGAGCTGCATCTGCAAATACAAGAAGGTCACCATTGATGCGGATAGATCGTGGGTCTAGAAATCCAGCCTGCGATTGAATCGTGAATTTAAGCACAGGGAAACCAGCCTTGAAAGAGATAGATGCGTCCGGCGAGACATTATCGGGTCGCACGGTAATAAACTTAGACGAACTCATTATATAGTATGAGACTTGATAAAAAGCGATAGTATAGAAAAAACATAATTTTATCTCACTTCTTCTTCCTCGGTTTTGATTTCTTTAAATGTATCTTATCAATCTTGTGTGCTTTACTTGAAGGGTCTACACTCGCGTAAACACGAGCATAAGCCCACTGTTGTTTCTGCATGTTGGGTCTCGACGGACCTGCAGTTTCAAAGGCTCCTTCTCCTTTCTCAAAAATAGTTTTAATGCCTTTGTACTGATATCCTGATATCTTAGCTATCTCTCGTAATGAATGGGGTTCATCTCTTTTGAACCCATGCTTTTTGTTGAACTTTTGTTTGTATGTCAAACCCATTTACGATAACATACAAAATAACTTATCTTCAAGAATTTACATAAGAACTGAAACTGAGCCACCTTTCAATGTGACACGTCTAACGTGGCTTACGAATGAAGAGAACATCTTGTTTTTACGAGCGACTCCTGCAGGGAGTGTCTCCGAGTAGTTGAGGAGAAGAGTCAAATCAATGTCACGCAAATCTTGGGCTCCACCATTGACAGCGAATCCGCGAGATACGACAAAGTTCTCCATAAACTTCTTGAGTGAGCGTGGCGATATACCTGCATTCGCAAGTCCCTTGTCTAACTCATACAAGTGGAACTGGTCAATACTCTTTTGTGTAGCAATCTTACGAGTCGATACAGGACGAGATGGCTGTAATACTCCGTTCATCTGGAATTGATAATCAGTCAAGAAATCATTGATTCCCGCAATACCAGGTCTTGCAGATTCAAGAACTGTGTCCATGTCATCTTCTGTGACAGTGTATGTGCCTGTGCTAGAGATAAGATCACCATTTGAGTGAGATTCAGAACTAGTCGGTAAGACAATCAGTGATTTTGCTTTGTGATTATTCGCAAAGATTTGAATAGTCGCTTGAGTATCTCCTCCAGTAATCGAGTTCTTGTAGTTTGTGAATGAGCGGATATCAAACTCAATCGCAGAACCTTCACGTGCTTTCTGGAGCATTGCTGTTTCATATCGGGATTCCATCATCACTTGATGAGCAATCAAGTTCATATCTGTGATTGTGTATTTGACAGGGTAGGTAGTCGCTTCTAAAGCCGAGCTAGAGAAGACGCAACTCGCTGTGGTAATCGCTGCTCCACGTCCTCCGGCAGCCGCACCATTTGTGTAGAGCTGATCAAAGACAAGTTTGATACATGGGACTCCGCCAAAGGCACCTGCTTCAATGGATGCAATCAGACAGCCAGATACTGCTGGAGTCGCATCCAGAGTATTGGCGACTAAACCAGCTGCATCTGTTGAAGACACGAAACGGACACGCTCACCAACCACGAAAGGACAAGAATCAACACGGTCAGCAATCATACCATTCACTCCAGGAGCTAGATAAACTGCAGCTACGGTTGTGGCTGCTCCGGCTGCCAAGGGGAGGGCGACATCGGCCGCCGCTTGGTCCTCAAATCCTAGAACAAGAGGATTGGCTGTGCGACGACGACTCTGAACAACCGTATCTAATTGACGAATGATCCTTGGAGCAGGAGCAAGGTCTAATTCAACATACAGACCAGTCAACATGTTCGGCCAGATCTCACCCGAGAAGACACCTGAGCAATGAAGTGGGACACAACATTTGACAGTGTTTTGTCCTTCAGTAACATCATAGGCAGCAGTATTGACATTCGTCGGGCTCTTAAACCAAGGATTTGTGTAAAGGTCATTGTAGGCTCCTTGCGATGCACCACGAGTAGACGCACAACGTGGCTGATAGGTCGTTCCGCCTTCCTCAAGACGAGTGACTTCACGCATTGCAGCATCACTATCATAATCGTGTTTCAAAGCAACTAACTGATTGTATTCATTAATCTCTTCAATCAATGTTCCACGATCGCCAGAGTAGATTCTCAGGTTCTGGACAATCATTCCTGCACCGGCTGGGTCACATTGAAGACGAGTTTGACCGCCTTGAGCACCCACAGCAGCAGTAGCAGGAGTATCAATCTTCATCTTGAACTCAAGATACGAAGCAGAACCATCTAGAAACTTAACAGATTCAGGAATATCAAAAGACACACGACGACTCACATCACCCACTTGGTAGGATTTACCTTGGTCGCTTGGGATGGAGACAGCCATCTCCTCAATCTTCACAACATTCTCAGAAGTCCAATATTTCGACATGATATATAGTAGGATATTACAAAAAAATATGAAAGTGAAAAAAGAAAAAAACATATAAGTAAATGAAGGTTGAACCTGAGGAGCTTGAATGTTGGACAAAAGAAGTGGAAGATTTACTTGCAGATTGGTCTGAAAAAGCAAGTGGATATCGTTGGCTTCATTCACGCTCTGAGAAGAGATATCGCAGAAGATATTATAGTTTCTCTATTCCTGTGATTATACTCTCTACTTTAACCGGAGTAGCCAATGCTGGTTTGACAAGTTATGTACCTGAAGATTCTCAAAAGATAGGACAAGCTATTATCGGAGGAGTCAATATCTTTGCGGGTATCCTTGGGACTTTACAAAACTTCTTGAAGGTCGCCGAACAGATGGAGAGTCATAGAAGTGCATCTGTATCATGGAGCAAATTGAATCGTGCGATTAGCATTGAATTAGCTCTTGACCCAAAGAGAAGACAAGTCTGTCATGATTTCTTGAAGATCACACGTGCAGAGTATGACAGATTGATTGAACAGAGTCCACTAGTTCCTGATGAGATAATCAACAACTTCAAAAGCAAGTTTAAGAGTTATGATGTAGCGAAACCTGCAATCTGTAATGGTCTCGATAAATGTATAATCTTTGACAGAGAGGATGCAAAACCATCTGTAAAAGAAAAAGATAAAGAAGAGTTATTAACTGAACTCAAAGAAGCTACAGATGAAGATGAAGCATCTGAACCAGAGCCGGAACAAGAGCCATGACTATTAATAACAACAAATGTAACAAAAATGTAATGCATGTAAACCATTACTATAAGGGATACAATACATTGTAAGTAGAGTTACATTAGTTACATCAAATTTGGGTTGTGAGTTTCATGAAAAGTGTCTAGAAAAACAAAAACGATATTAGAAAGGTTTACTCAAAACGAAAGAGCCTATTTTGATGTAATTGATGTAATCCATATTAAGATATATGTGTTCCCTTATAGTAATCGATTACACAGCTTACATGCATCGTTACATCAATCTGCGGGAATTTTAAACAACTATTTAAAAAATGTAAAGTAGTGTATACTATGCCATTCACAGATTCAGAAGCGATTGCTTTCACAAGTGCATGCGATACTACGGAGCTCAAGGGAACAGAGAAGTCGGGATTACGAAGCAACCTGTCTTCTGGTAGAAGTAAGACGGCGAAGACTGTTATTATAGCTAGTGGACAACGGATACTTGATTTAGAAAAACAAGTAGCCGAGCTGAAAGAACAATTAGAACAAGGTAAGCATGATAGAATGAAGGTGCGATGTTTAGAAAATCAGAAACGGCGATGGAAAGAATATCAGAAACAACTCATTGAGAATAATGATAAATTGATTCTTGAGATGGATGAAAGATATCGTCTCAACAGTTATTTCCAAGACAAGATGTGGGATGTAGTTGCAGATACATTATTCGGTGAAGTTAGTATCCATACGATTGCTAAGATTCGAGATGAATGGGTCCCTATGGTAGGTAAGTGTTTAGATATGCCGAGCAAGAAAAAATACATCAAACCCGAACCGTTAGATGTTGATAAGGTTGTACATGATGATGATGTAGACCCTTATGCGTAATTACTTCTTTTTCACTCTTTTCTTTTTCTTTGTTGATGACTTCTTCACAGTTGCAGAAGTCTCGAATATCTCTTTGCTATTAATTTTGTGATTTGTTCTGGGTGGAAGTATGGGATGAATGTATGCGTCATATCGCGGTTTGCTCGGGTCTACCTTTGGTCCTTCAGGCATTATACAATAATAAAACAAAGATTTTTAGTATCAGAGTTTTTTTTATGAAACTATAATATATATACTCATGTCTTTAGTTGTAGCGACAAACATTCCGAATGAAGACGACATCTTCTCTGCTGAGGGAAACATTCAACAGCCCTTCAACTTTCGTAATCATTTGGGTTCAACCATGACTATCCCCAAGAAAGCGCAAGTCGCCTTACAAAGTGCTAAGATTAATCTAGATGGTTCACTCTCTGTCAATGGGAACAAAGTATTCAATGTGTATTTTGGCAAAGAAATAGGACTTCCTGCCCCTGGGGGCATCGCATCACTCAATGCAGGAGTCTCTGTTCCTATACGCGTCGCCATTGAAATGGTAGAAGAGAATCGTGTATCTCCACAAGACTTTGCGGCTGCTATTCAAGAGTCTTTGAATCGTCGAATCTATCATCCAACACTACGCGATCGTGTATCTGTGAGTGCCAAAACATCAGGAACCGGAGCGTTTGACGGATATTCTATGGTCTTCTCACAGAGTCGTATTGGTGGAATCGGCACAGAAATACCGATAGATGCATCAGCTGTTTCTGCTTCAAGGACAAGAGCCCAGAGCCGAGGAGGGGCAGTCCCTGAGCTATTTAATTATGCGGGTGGGACATTTTCCAATGTTGGGGGAGTCTCAACTGCATCGGCATGCTTCAATGTGTATCCGATTCAAAACAAAGAGGGAATCTTTGAGGTTGATATAAGGCGTCTGGTCGGTGCTGAAGGTCCTAACAGAGGAGTCTGTCAATGGGCAATCGGATTGACAAGATCTGTTCCAGGAGAAAGAGTTCCCAACGGAACTTTAGCGGGTCCTGTGTATTTCGCGGGGGCTGGTCAGGGCAGTGGTTCTCGGGATTTAGAATGGCTCAGAGGTTTCGCAGACTATCTCGTGTATTGTAATAATAGTGCTCGGGCTACTAAGCAAAACGTTCTTCAAGTCGCACATGCAGTTGTGGATAATACAATTCCGGGTGGAAATGACGTTCTCAAGTTAAAACCCTTTGATTACAATGAAGCGGGTCCCAACAATCTCAGTGCTGACTATGATTTACAAACTAATGCAGACGCGATTGAGAAGATTCGATTTAAGGTAGACGGGGAGATTGTTACAATCACTGCTCTGGATGGAGCAGGCAATAACTTTGATATAGTGAGATATGATGCTACAAGAAACAAGGGTCTTAACATATCTCCAACGGGTCAAGCACGATGGAATCTTCTTCCTGTGTTGTATTTGAGCACGCGACAAACAGCTCTCAAAGATACCCGTGAGATACAAATCACTGATTACACTCCTACAGGAAGCACCACTCTTCAAGCACTGATTGATGAAGACCCACATCTCTGGCAGAACTACAATACAAGACAACCATCACTCAACTCATCTTGGTGTCAGAATCTTGAACTGGGTCCTGAGGGCATTGAACCAATCGTGCAGTTACAATCACGAGAACCCTTGAACTATGGTATTGGCTTGGGAGCCGTAAGTCCTTATCAGTATGATTCTCCTCTGGCCGCAGCTCCGAATGCTTTTGAATATTCCACTGTTGTCCTTATCATGGGACGCTCTATAGCCTATGATGTGAATGAAGGGTCATTGATGCGTGACCTTCTTGGATTCGGACAATTATCGGTTGTATCAGCAGGTAACCAAGCAGTCACTGAAGATTACTTAATTGAATCCGTAGCGGTACCGAATCTTGTTTCGAATCGCTCTATATTTGTGAGACTAGACAACTTCACCCAAGACAGCACCAATGCAAGACAAGGTCAACAGTCCAAGATCATAGCTCATCTCCCAAGGTTTGACGGTCCTAATCTAACCGGTCCTTTGTATCTTGAACCCAACAACATGATATACCTTGACCTCAATAACCCTGATGAGCTGAAGATAAACTCATTTGATATATCACTATGTTACAGTGATGAAACATACGCAGATGCATTAGTGGGTGCTACAATCGTGTGTCTTCACTTCAGACAAGATCCTGCCTTCAGGGAGTAATTTAATTTATGGGGGAGTCAAATCGTTAAATTATAGCATTATTAGACATTTTTTAGACATTTTTTAGACAAAATTTAAATCTGATGTAGAATATACACGAGATTTTCATGGAACTACCTTCAATATTGAAATACGATATCATTGATGAGAAGCCACCGCAAAGTGAGTTGCCCGAGCCTGAAGTCGCTACAGAAACAGGTGAGACAATAGAGCAGACTCCACGTGAGAAGAATCCTATCGTAGATGAAATGCTTGAAGGTGACTTGCTTGAAGATGCATTACCTAAGTTTGTCCCAAAGCCTAAACCAGATGATGATATGTTTGAAGAAGACATCGTCAAGCCTGAACCCAAGAAGGCACCTGCAATCAAGATTGTAAAAGAACCAGAGCAAGTACCTGTCAAGAAGACACGCGGAGGCAAGGTGAAAGGATTCAATAAGAATGGCACGAAGCGTAAACCCATGTCAGAAGAACATAAGGCAAAGCTCGCTCTTGCTCGAGAAAAGGCAAAGGCAAAGCGTGAGTATCTGAAGAAAGTCCGTCAGGAAGAGAAAGCAGAGAAAGATGAGATAAAGGAGCTTGAAAAGAAGGTCGCAACCAAGCGTAAACAAAAGAAGGTGAAAGACTTGAAAGAAGAGTTAGATACATTAGACCCACCTGAGGAAACA
>VMHT01203209.1_pt1 | contig 12308 bp, 26 predicted proteins | sample 4693611 | NCBI WGS metagenome assembly VMHT01 (sample SAMN12280063, study PRJNA550983) | marine metagenome | isolation source: seawater sampled from same location over 5 years 0.02-0.2 micron viral filtrate | place: USA: collected off the coast of southern California halfway between the port... ...
GATGGCGCTGAAATTGACATCCGCGATACTGAAACGGCAAACAAAGTGTCAATCGAGGGTCTCACCATTGCACAACTGCAAGGCGGGATAATTGATTACGTGAGTTCGCTCGGGTATCGCAAGGAAGACGAGGACGCGGAGAAGTTTCTACGCAAGCTATCCACTGAGCTAGCCAAGGCTCTGCCTCAGGAGGTAGCACAATGAGAAGCCAGGTACAACGCTGGGCCGGCATTAAAACCGGGTGGGTTCCCGCTTACGGCGGGCGACCACGCACCAAAAAGCAAGCCGAGTTATTCGCTCGGCTCTGCAATGTCCTAGACGGCGACCGGTTCACCTACAAAGTGAAAACGCTTCCAGTCGAACTTCCTTCCTTTCTTTAATCAAACGCCCCAGGGTTAACGCTCTGGGGTTCTTACTTTCTTTGATCCCATGGCAAGAATCACAACTGCTCTATCTGCTGATGACTTAAGCCGTCTTATTGACGGTTTAGAAGGAACCAGAGATTTAGATGTAGAGCCTATCGACCAGGACAGAACCGATCAACTGCTCTGCCGTTTGGTCAACCTGTTCGACCAGGTTATGGCCGACGAACTCCAACCATTAGAGGCTTCGGAGTTTCACCACACGGTCGAAGAGCTAACAAACCTCGTCTTTAACTAATCAATGGCATTAACACCGACACAAAAAATCGCTTTATGTGTTGCTGACTTAGAACGCTGTGATGACCTTTTAACGTCATTGTGGCATGAAGACAGCCGAAGAGAAGTACAGGCACGCCGTAAAGCTCTTTTGAAAATCTGCATTCAAGAGGCGGACCAGATAAGTATGGAGTTCACCTATCCCGGTGAGCCATGCCATCCACGGTTTGCAAAGCTATGAAAGCAAAACGGCCCCAACTAGGGGCCTTTTTAATGCCAATCTCAGGGATAGAAGAACTCACAGAACCATAAAAGAGCGTCAGTATTGACGACATAATCGGACTCACTCCAGGGAACGAACCAGTCCTGATGCTGGATAACGGGGCGGCGGCCAGCCTGCCAAGCAACCGAACCACGGTCCAGCTCACCAAGAATGCGGACCGATGGACCGCCCCAACTGAGCAGAATCTCGAACTGATCAGGCTCTAGATTCTCGTTCTGTTCGTCAGTCGTGGCTGATAGAGCCATCTGGCAGGCGTAGATGCTGACAGCATCCTGCAACTCGTCTTGCGTTCCAGGTGCTCGGTAACTGCTCATTTCACGCAGCAGATCCGCCGCATCTTCGGTGAGCGGGTCGGAGTTGTCGGCGGGTTCTACGTTCCAGAAAGAGAGTTCGTAGAGTGCTTCGATGATTTCAGCGGTGGATTGAGCAGACTTTGCAGCGTGGCTGGTTTCGGTTGCGGTTTGCATGTTGCGGTGTTGGTTGAACTGATGCTACTGTAGCAGAGTAACCAACAGATTCAACCGATGACCCACGACATTCTCAGAATCGAAGAGGTGGAGGTGATCCGATCGCACCACACCGGAGAGATTGAACTACGAGTTCACGCCATCGTTGGCGAAATGGTGCAAACCGTTCCAGCAATCCTTTATCCGCCGGATATTGCGGAACCTGCCCAGTTTGGCCCCGCTCATTGCGTTGCCAACGTCACGGTTTACCTAGACGACGTTCAGTGGGAGATCGCAGAATGAAGCGCACCAATCAAGAAAGGGATGCACAACTAGAGGAAGCAAAGCGACTTCTAGACATGGGTTTGAAGCGGGCAGACGTGGCCGCAACTTTGCAAAGGGACTATGCGTTGAGTCGTGCGACAGCTTATCGGGACTGTGAGTCAGCCGATATTCAACGCTTTGCAGAAGATGCGGGCATCGATGCAGATTCCGTTCCAGGGATTAGCTACGAAGACCGCGACGCGCTGATGCGAATGACGCGCCAACTGTTAATCACTGCCTTTAAAGGTGGCAACGTTCAAGACTATGCACGTTTAGTCCGTGAATACGAAAGACTCGCTCGAATGGGTGGGTTGAAACAGTTGTCTCAAACAGCTTGAGATTTTGTCTCACATGAAAATGAATCGATTCACGCTCCAGGAACTTCACCTACTTGCTGACTCCCTGTATTGGGAGTTTGCAATCTTCGAGAAAAGTGGGTGGGCTGACTCTGCACGTTCCAGGGAGTTAGCACAACTCCAAGCCAGGATTCACAAGTACATCGAAACCCACGGGCACCAACAATGAACGAAGCACAAACGCTCCAGCAAAATAAGTTCCCTAATTGGAAGCCAGATGAGGTGAGAATCGTAAGTCTCACTTATGTAATGGACGATCCAGGGTTAAGCAGTATTGAAAGCATCAAGTGTTGCAAGACTCTTGCGACTTCGTTGGATGAAGCCGTGAAACGTGCCAGGAGAAAGTACGGACCAGGGCATCTCAACGCTTGGGGTTGCCATTGCTTACCCCTTGATGGGTGGCTTTTAGGTGGGGGTGAGTTGATGCCCGGTAAACAAGATAAGAACCACCGGGAAGATTTACACCTGATGGGGTACTGATTTATGGCTTTTTACGTTTTCTACTCTTCCTACTACCACACTGAAAATGCCGTTGAAGCTTTTAGTGAAGAAGAAGCACGCGCCAAGCTAACGGTAATTGAGTGGCTCCAAGGATTACACGATCCAGCAGCCCCTTGGAAGTTAGTAGACGTTAGGGATTAGGCATAGGGCCAGGTCATTTGTAGATCAGCGGCATATACGTCCTCATCGTTTATATCAATAGGGCGTTCTGCCACATAAGCGTTGAACAGTTGCTTTAGACGTTCCAGAGTCATTCTTAGTGCTCTGGCTTGTTTAGCCACGTTCATCTGTCCCGTATAGAGACATTCCAGTGCTCTACTTAGTTCTTTAGGGCTTGCTGGGCCGTATAAAGGTTCATTCTCTCTAACCATTGACACTCCGCCCCACGTAATTCTAACTCACTGAGCAAGCGAACTTGGGGTGCTCCACTGCGGCGGGCTACTACAACCGCTCCACATTTGGGCCGTAACCCAGTCAGGTGCTGCAATCCCAGGGAATACGCTCCAGTCTGGCAGATGTAGTTTGACAACATTTCTTCACTGCGGGCGTTAACGCTGGTCTTCCAGTCAGCGATGCAGAGCTTTCCGTCTAAGTCGATAAGGGCGTCAGCCGTTCCAGCCCAGCCTCGTGGATCATGGATGGAGAACTCGATGGCATGAATGGCCGTTACGTTCTCTCCGATCCAAGACCGTAGACCTCGGGCGTACCCAGAGGCGCTCCAGGAGACCCTAGGAGCCCCTTGAATGGCTTTTTCGATTGCCCAGCTAGTGATTCCTTTGGGGGCACGTTCCAGGCCGTCATCTCCAGCCCTCCAGCTACCTCGCTTGTTTGCAGACTGTCGCGCCAGCTTTGCTGCCGTCTTGAGGACATATTCCGCGTGATTGTGCGCCAAAGTGCCGCGCTGGCAAGCAATGTCACGCTCCATGGGAGCAGTTGGGCGTTCCAGCCAGCGGTCGAGTGCATCTTTCTGCCATTGGGGTGAGGTTTCTTTCAGGATGTGTGTCACTGAGGCGTAAGACACGCCGGACTCATCGCGATACACACGGTGCGGACCAGAGTCGTCACGTTCCAGGGTCCAGCGGCGTAAACCAGCTAGTGCGTTTTGGGAATCAGTTGCTTGCATCTACCAAATCCATTTGATTCTTGAGCCACGCTTTTTGTAGCTGGTGAGCTTTGGGTGCTATCAAGTGCATCGAACTAACAATTCCAGTGATATTTCCTACTGAAATCGAAACACTGCCATCTTCCAAAATTGTGGTGATCGTCTCTGGTAAAGGTTTTTCGTAGTGACGATCAGGCATTGAAAGGCTAAAGCTGATTAAGTGTATGCAATAAAAAAGGGGCGGTTAAGCCCCTGAAACATGCTGTTTTACTCAGCACTGAATGGGTTGCCATCATCCAGCATTCGATCGATGTCGAAGCCAGCTTCTAGGGCATCGTCCCAGGCAGCTTTAGTGGTCTTTTCAGTGCCCTTCTTTTGTGGGACAGGGCGCAAGCTGTACTCACTCGCTTTACCAGAACCTTCTTTGCCGAGAACAAAGTCGTGCTCTAGCAGATTGGAATAATCCTCCATTTGGGAGATGCCATCCAACTCACGAAGGATGCTCTTTTGGGTGATTTGGATTATTTCGACTCTTGCAGTTGTGTAGTTGTAAACCGGAGCAGCAACTGCAAATTTGCTGGGCTCGGCACTTTCACCATCGAAGCTTGCACGACGCTCAAAGTTGTCGCCCATCTCAGCTTCGATTTCTTCTGAAGTGGGGTCCTGCACAAAACGGAACGGCTTCTTTTTGTCGTTGCCGTCTGTAGATACGCCCCAGCACTCGTAGAACTCGATGGGCTGATCGCTAAGCAAAGCAAAGCGAACAGTCTCGCCGGAAGGAATTTTGGAAGGGTTTAGATAGGGGCGGTCGCCGCTGCCTGCTACTGCAGATGAGGCTTTTTTGGAAAGAAATGGCATTTTGTAGATGCTGAGGGCTGATTGCCCGGTGCTCTAAAAAGGTAGCACACTGACAATGGGTGTCAACTGTTGTAGAATGAAAAAACCTCCAGGGCCGGAGAAGCCTCTGGAGGTCACTGTTGAACTACTAACCACGTCACTGTAGCAAATGGATCTCGTCAAATTTGTCCGCTCTTTGCCTGAAAATTGGGCTACTGGGCCTATCTACGCAAAGGGCGTTCCACTGCCGAAAACAGGCCACCCAGCTTGCGGCAAATCTCCACTTAACAAGGCTGGTACCGAACCACACAGGATTGTCCGGCCATATGCGGCTGCTCGGTATATCGAACAGCAGCCTGATGTCTTCAAAGCAATCGGTGTTTACACCGGGCCATGCAGTGATGGGCTCGTAATTCTTGATGTTGACGCCAACCTCTCAATACTGAAAAAGAAGTGGGGCACGACTTTTAAGGACGTTCCAGTTGTTATTTCACCTAAGAAAAATGCTGCCAAATATCTATTTCGTATCCCAGAAAAGAATTGGCATGAAGTTAGGGGTTTAGTGCTTTCTCAAACCAATGCTGGTTGGGAAGTTTTATGGGGCAAGCAGGGAGTAATTAGTGGTGCATATTCTAAAGGTGGGGAATATGTTTTTAAAGGTGACGTTAATGTTATTCCAGAGATTCCTGGATGGCTTTTAGCAGAAATGCAGGAGTCTTTTAGAGAACATAACGAAAAAATTGAAGGTAGAACTTTAAAAGATTTTAGGTATGCGTCACGTTCCAGGGAGGAACTTATTGCTATTGCAAAGTCTTGTTTATCTGTGATTCAGCCCGAGGGAAGGGGATCTGAAGATACTTGGTGGCGTATTGGAGCCATGCTTCACTCAGAGTTACCTAATGAGGATGGTTTAAATATTTGGCGGGAATGGTCTTTACAGGATGAAGAATATAGAGAAGACTGGGAGAACGACGACCCATGCCTTAAGCGTTGGGAAGCTGGGTTCAAATCAAATGGTGGGCTGAGTTTTGGCAGCCTTATAAGTTACGCAGACCACTACGACCCAAAGCGTGCCCGATTTCAAAGGGACAATCTTGCATCGGTGGTGGCTGAAATCGATCAGACGCCAATAAGTTTCAGAGATGCAACGCTTTCATTTGAAGAAGCGATGAAGCAGATGGGCGAAGCTATGAAAATATCGAACCCTGGTAAACGTAACTTTGAAGCTAATAGAATTGCTCAAGAATGTAAGTACAGAGATCAGGCAAAACTTGAGCAGGTTTATGCTGACCATATAGGATTTGAACAAGACGAAGGATCTTTTACATTGGATAAATTAAAAGGAAAGATAACTGGACGTGAATTTTTAATCCCTGATGTTCTTGCTAAGCCTGCTGTAGTTCTTATATATGCCGAAGGCGGTAAAGGAAAATCAACTGCTGCTTGGACGTTGGCTAAGCACGTTGTAAACGGAACACCTTTTGTCGTTCGGGGTAAGCACGTTCCAGTGCAAAAAGGTGGTTGTTTGATCCTGAATGGTGATCAGCCTTTGGATGATTTGGACAGCCAGCTTGATGAGGTTGAGTTTCCTCGCACGTCTGACGTGATGATTCATAACAACTGGAACTTGCAGTATTACGCCCAGTTCCAGGCTCTGATGAAAGAGCGCAAGCCGAAGATGGTCATTGTTGACTCCTTGATTGGCTGTTCTGGCGGACGTGCTTTTGATGAAAACAAGTCGGATTTTGCTACGCCGCTCTATTGGCTGACGCGGAACAACGGGGTTTTATTTCCAGCGACCACGATCCTGATCATTCACCACGCAAACAAGCAGGGCGGTTTTAGAGGTACTACCGCCATCAGAGACGCCGTTACAGAGACTTGGAGGCTGTCTGAACCGACTGACAAGCAGTTAGAGAGCAACGACGCCACGACGCCCCATAGCCGGATCATCAGCGTTGAGAAGAGCCGCAGCGGGCGTAGCGGAACAGCTCTGATCATGAAGCAGGAATCTGACCTGACTTTCTCCATCTCAGACTTCACCGCTGAAATCGACAGCACCAACACCTCACCCAGTGGGATCAGTGATCGGGTCTTGGCTCGGGTGCGCTCTATCTATCCACGTTCCATCAGCAGGACAGAGCTGGACTCGGATCCGATTGTTGGTGGCAATGTTGCGGCTATACGGAAGTCGCTCCAGCGTTGGGTTAAGCGTGGGCTGATCGAAACTTCAGAAGGAGTGTTGATTAAGGGCAAAGGTGGGGACGTTCCACTGCTTTACACGGCAGTTATTGAACAACCCCCACACACGCGCGTGCGCGGAGAGGGTAAGAAAAGTGTCCCACTTACACCTAAACCCAATACTGGAGCGGATTCTGCAGTGGGACAAGCAGTGGGACAACCGCAAAAAATGGAGAAGGTGTCCCACTCATCAGCGACCAGTGGGACAGCCCCCACGAAAACAGCAAAGTGTCCCACTGCTAAACCCAGTGATACAAACGAATCTGCCCCAGTGGGACACTCAGATCAATATCCCCCCGCGAGGCGATCCCGAGAAGATCTTCACCAACTCATGCTTAACGCCAACAAAATATGGGGCAGATAAAACAAAAAGCTGAACGCCCGAAGGATTACTACCTTCAGGGGGAACAGATGAACTGGGATGCGTTTCCGGGCAAGCCGAACAGCCTTGCTCGGAGAACATCCATCAAAGAATGGTGGAGTCTTTTAAACGAGTCTTTAGGGGTTCCACCACTCGCTTGTCGGCTTACCGAAAATCCCAAAGTCGAATACGAAATTTTTGTAAGTCACCCAGAATTAGCCTGGGACGTTTTTTGGGAGAGCCTGAGGTTGCGCGGAAAACTATAATGTGCTACGGTACCACTGTTATTTATCGAGCTGTGACAGAAAAACAAACCAACGCCAGCGTCAAGACCGCACACCATTATGGTGGTGCATTCATCAGTAAGCTGTCTGAAGCGGCGCTGCTAGCTGATCCCCGTAATCGCTCCAGGATTTTGGATGCGTTTCCAGAGATTGTGTCTAAGTATGGCCCCGGCAGTGCCTTCTACAACGAGTACCTTTAATGAAAGAAATTACAGTCCGCCTCCCCGAAGAAGTTCTAGCCCAAGTAGACAAAGAAGCTGGGTCTAAACATATATCAAGAGCCCAGTTTATACGAGATAAACTTGTTCCAAGAGAAACAAAAGATGTCGGAGACTATGGCCCCAGCGACTTCCACACCTTAGTTAGCCTGGTTAGACGTAGAACGGGTAATGGCATGGACAAAAGACAACTAGAAAACGTTGTTGCCATTGTTTTTAATGAATTGGCTTCTTAACTGTGTTGCACGCTGGTGTTTTAAGCAACGTCATGGTTCTATCAGGCGGTACCCCAGCGTGAGAGACGACGTTCAGTTCGTTTACTGCAAAATGGAGTCTACGCAAGATGGCGAAATAAACGCTCTAGCCCTGGCACGCTTTACAAGTTACGACCCAGATAACAGGGCCTTAGCTGTAGAACAAGTGACGTACCAAGATGATGAAGATGGGCATACACAATTTCAAAGTCAGGTTACGTCTGCCTTGCATTTCGGTATTGATGTCGCTGTGATAAGCCCATACGATTTAGATTACTTTCCGTTGGTAGAGCGCATTACCTGTAAGTAGTGTGCTACACTGCCAGAGTTGCTTGACACCACACATGTCTGACTCAGCAGCCCTTTATAGGGCACAAGAAAATCTCCGTATGCTGGAAACCTGTCCTACTTGGTACGACCATTTGGGCCAGGTTGAGGCTGCTATGGCGGAAGAAGACCGTATCTATGACATCCGTGTTGCTGCCGGGTGGGAACTAGATGAGGGTGGCTGGTGCGCTCCATGCCCTGAAACGGGTGAAATGATTCTCGAATGGGACTGGATTAGTTTCGGCTTGGCTTACCCAGAGGATGCCAAATGAGCTACGACGTTCTCAGAGGGATAGAGCACCTGAAAGAAATTGACACGGCTGTGTCCATTTGCTTTGACGTGGAAACGCTCCAGCTTCAACCTGAACAAGGCAAGCTCCGCTTAATACAGCTGGGTTGTCAGGTCAGAAAGATTATTGTTGTCATCGATTGTTTTGAGTTAAATGAAAGCGACTGGGATGTGTTGGGCCGCTTCTTCAGCAACGGAGACCGTTTCTGGCTTGCCCATAACGCTGTGTTTGATATTGGGTGGCTTCAGCAGTACGACATCCACCCAAATCCGGCAAACCTCGGTTGCTCCATGCTGGCCAGCCGTCTTCTCTCCAACGGACTCCCCAACAGAAAACACAGACTCAAAAATGTTGTTAAAAAATACCTGAGCATTGACCTAGATAAGGAGCAGCAAAGATCAGATTGGTCTGGCGATTTAACCGATGAACAAATTAATTATGCAGCTAAAGATGTAGAAGTTTTGTGCGAACTAGATAGTATATTAAAACAAGAATTAGCCGAATTTAGTCTTGCCGGTGCTTACAGACTAGAGTCTTTTGCTTTACCTGCCATGGCACAGATGCAAAGAACAGGGTTGCCTTGGAATGGGGAAAGACTCAATGATAAGAAAATTGATTATGAGCACGACATACAAGAGTATGCAAAAGATTTTGTTCGGATGCTGGATGCAGCTCTTCCAGAATCAGATAAGTTACCCAGGAATGAGGACGACACATTTAATTTACGTCCCAAGGACGAAGGCAGTGTGCGGGCCGGGACTAAAAAATACAAAGGGTTTAACCTAAATAGTCCAAAGCAGTTAAAAGACAAGCTATCTGCTGTGCTCAAGTGCAAACTTGATAGTGTTTCAAGGCAGTCTTTGCGTGAATTTGCTGGGCATCACCCTGTAATTCAAACTTATCTGGATTGGAAAAAATCTGAAAAAAGGCGTCAAATGATTACTTCAATACAGGAAAAAATGCAGTCTGACGGTTTTGTTAGGGCTAGTTACATGCAGTTAGGTGCAGAAACGGGAAGGATGACATGTTTCAATCCCAACAACCAACAGATACCTAAAGATCCACAATTTCGAGGTTGCGTTGAAGCCCCTGAAGGTTGGCTCTTAGTAGATGCTGACTTCAGTCAAATGGAGTTAAAGCTGGCTGCTGCTATCGCTAAAGATGAAAAGATGAGTCAGGCATTCAAAGATGGTCAAGATTTGCACAGTGTTACAGCTGAATCTATTGGGTGTACGCGCCAAATAGCAAAGTCAGCAAACTTTGGTCTTTTATATGGTTCCGGGCCAAACGGTCTTAGAAATTACGCTGCAGGTATGGGGGTGAGCATGACTTTAGAGGAGGCTACAAAAATTAGATCTGATTGGTTTAAAGCTTTTGATGGTATTGCTTCTTGGCATAAAGATATGTCTAAAGAAGCTGAACAGTCTAATTGCATAAGTCAAATACGTGTACCTGTATCTGGTATGAAACGAGAGTTATTAACAGACATGAATAGGTTGACTATTAGGTGTAATACACCGGTTCAAGGTGCTGGTGCCGCCATCCTTAAACTTGCTCTCGGCAACCTCTGGCCCCTGGTTAAAGAAGCTGGGGAGGACACAGTAAAGATTGCTGCTGCCGTGCATGATGAAATTTTGCTTCTAGTTCGGGAGGAGGCAGCCGAAAAGTGGGCAAAAACCCTAAAACAAGTAATGGAGGAGGCCGAAGCTCACTGGCTTGGTGACATACCAGCGTTAGCAGAGGTTTCTACTGGTAAAACTTGGGAGGAAACCCATTGATGATTAGCGTTTACTGCACAGACAGAGGGTGGTTCTCTTCTTGTAATGGCACGGTAATGTATCACAAGAATTTGCAGGAGGCTATGGATGCCGCTTACAGGAAGGCAAATAGTAATGGAACGCTTAAACAAAGCAATCCGTACCGCTACTGCAGGTGATCTTCAGCGAGCTGCAATGTTTTTAGAAGAGGCAAAAAAAGTACGGGCGGGCTGTACGAACCAGCGTGCTCAAGCCCGCCGTGCTCAATCAACTGCCTGGAAAAAGAAAACCGATTCTTCTATTACATGGTAATATAGTTGTAGCACTCTGAACAACATGGCCCTTCGGCACGGCAATAAAACTTACTTTCAAATACTGCTAGATCCCCACCGAGCAGAGATGATTCAAGAAGCTGCAGCAAAAGAGGACAAGAGAGCTACAGCCTGGATAAGAGAAGCCATTTACTCCGAACTAAAAAGGTCTAGCCCTACTTCTTTGTATAACGAAGCAATGGCAAAGGATCAAGCAGAGTGGCGACAATCTATTCGTAAACGCGTTGAAGGACGCGCTAAACAAAAGGATTGACATGAGATACATCCTAAGAACGCACCAGGATGAAGCTCTGTACTTGGCAGCCTTCTACAGAAACCCTAGGCAAGTTTGTTTGTTTACCCCTTTCCTAGAGGATGCCTGTAGCTATAAAGATGAAAGTATGGCTTTGGACTCTGCACGACACCTCAAAGATCTATTTGACATTGACGCAGAACTACTGAACTCGCCTGAAAATGACTAATCCGAACTGGACTACAAGACCTCAGGACAATATCGAAGCAGCAAAAGCAAGGGTAGAGGCCACGTTGCATGAGCCTGCTCCAAAACTAACGACGCTTGAAAAATCTTTTAGGCAGGCTGCTCTACGCCAGAAAGCACGGCATCCATCAGGGCAATACGGCCAACGGCCTGCTTAAGTAACTTGCCTTGGTGCCACTGCTGACGTGCCATGGCAACACATAGTTGAGATAGGACATCGATGTTGTCGCAGTCTTCTATAGACCTAATGCTGCGCTCTAGTGTCAATTCTTCTTCAAGGCTTTGCTCCACCACCATCCAATCCATCGTTTCGTTGAAGGAGTCGTAAGGCTCGTTTTTCGGAGGCATAAGGTTCCTCTGTCCTAAACCGAATGTAATCATGCACGGCAGGAAATAACCAGTCCTGCACTGGTAAACATGCTTCCCAGTTCAACGGATGTAGACAGTTCATCACGACTGTCGTCCAAAACGCCGTGATATATCCCCAGTTCATCGATCCACAAATATGGCCCAGCCGCTTGCTTCTCCTTCTATAGACCAACGCTGATAGAACGCAGGACGCGACATCTTGACTAGTTCCCCTGATTTCTTGGGGTTATGGCCGCCAGTGTCCATATATGGCATGCCCATCGGATCCATGGCAATGAAATTATCTTTGTCATAACCAACAATTACGCTCCAATGGCCACAACCTTCGCTGTCGCACACTGCTGGTTGGCCTTTGGTTAAATCGCCTCTATGCAGCCAACCAACCAAGATCGGTCTGCCAGCATCAATTTCAATCTCAATGTCCTCAACCCTGGCATCCCTGCGGAAATCAGCCTCTAGGCCAAGTGATCTCAACGCAGAAACCTGAGCGTGGACTGCTGTTGTATCACCAAACTTTCGGCGTACATGCCGATAAGCGTCTTGGCTTTTCACACGATGGTGAAATCCAACGACCATTGCAGCCGCTGCATCAAAGCATTCCCGGTAGCCATAGCCGGTAAGGCTATCTAGTTGGCTGTAATACGGGACGCCATAAACCTCTTGGTGAATGCCACTGGTCTTCCAGGTCTGGAACCATTCCGCTTCTTCATCAAGCAATGCTGGATCGGTAATCGAATCCTCTAACTGCTTGATCGCTGCCATTTGGTGCGGTGTTTCGCGAAACCACTTGAAGAAGGGCAGCAGACTCAACGACACAGCAACGCTCGACAGCAAAACTACTTGGATAATGCCGGAGAACATGGCGTGTGCCTAGCTGCAAAACCGCTCATAAACATTGCGCCGCTACCAA
>VMHT01026019.1_pt1 | contig 12307 bp, 10 predicted proteins | sample 4693611 | NCBI WGS metagenome assembly VMHT01 (sample SAMN12280063, study PRJNA550983) | marine metagenome | isolation source: seawater sampled from same location over 5 years 0.02-0.2 micron viral filtrate | place: USA: collected off the coast of southern California halfway between the port... ...
ACGACGGTTAAGGTCACCGATTACGTCACCAACGTTGTCTTCTGGGCTGAATACGTCAACTTTCATCACAGGCTCAAGAATTTGAGGACCTGCTTTTGGCATTGACTGACGGAATGCACCTTTAGCTGCAATTTCGAACGCGATTGCTGATGAGTCAACTGCGTGGAAACCACCGTCGAATAGCTCAACTTCAACGTCTAGTACTGGGTAGCCCGCTAGAGGACCTACTTCCATCATACCTGCAAAACCTTTTTCGATTGCAGGGAAGAATTCTTTAGGAACGTTACCGCCCACAACAGTAGATGTGAACTTGAAGCCAGAGTTAGTTTCGCCCGGACGGATGCGGTAATCAATCTTACCGAACTGACCAGAACCACCAGACTGCTTCTTGTGCGTGTAGCTGTCTTCAACTGCTTGTGTGATAGTTTCACGGTAAGCAACTTGAGGTTGACCAACTTCTAGCTCAACGCCGTAAGTACGCTTCAAGATGTCTACTTTGATATCTAGGTGAAGCTCACCCATACCTTTAAGGATGGTTTCGCCAGAATCTTCGTCAGTTTCAACTTGGAAAGATGGGTCTTCTGCTACTAGTTTACCAATAGCGATAGACATCTTTTCGTTAGCGCCTTTGTCTTTTGGCTTAACAGCAATCGAGATTACTGGCTCAGGGAAGATCATTGGCTCTAGTGTACAAGGGTGCTTCGGATCACATAATGTGTGACCAGTTTGAACGTTCTTCATACCAACAACTGCTAGGATGTCACCCGCTTGTGCTGAAGTAAGTTCAGTACGTTCGTCAGCGTGCATCTCAACCATACGGCCGATACGCTCAGTTTTACCCGTTGCGCTGTTAAGAATAGTGTCGCCTTTGTTTAGCTTACCAGAGTAGATACGGATAAACGTAAGGGCACCGAAACGGTCGTCCATGATTTTGAACGCAAGTGCACGGAACGGCTCGTCAACAGATACTGTTGCAACTTCACCAGTAGGCTCGCCCGTTTCTTCGTCAGTCAGATCTTGTGGATCTACTTCTGTTGGAGAAGGTAGGAAGTCTACAACCGCGTCTAGAACAAGCTGAATACCTTTGTTCTTGTATGCAGAGCCACAGTAGGTTGGGAAGAACGCTAGGTCACGAGTACCTTTACGGATACAGCGCTTGATGTCTTCTAAAGACGGCTCTTCGCCATCCATGTAAGCCATCATTAGATCGTCGTCTTGCTCAACAGCAGTTTCGATTAGTTGCTCACGGTACTCGTTAGCCTTATCAACCATATCTGCAGGGATATCTACAACTTCGTAGTTTTCAGGAAGACCTGAATCGTCCCAGATGTACGCTTTCATATCTAGAAGGTTAACAACACCTTTAAACTCGTCTTCGATACCGATTGGAAGCGTCATTACTAGTGGGTTAGCAGCAAGTACTTTCTTAACTTGACCTACAACACGGTAAAAGTCTGCACCCATACGATCTAGCTTGTTAACGAAAATACAGCGGGCAACGCCAGATTCGTTAGCATAGCGCCAGTTAGTTTCTGACTGAGGCTCAACACCGCCAGAACCACAAAATACACCAATACCGCCGTCAAGCACTTTCAGTGAACGATATACTTCAACTGTAAAGTCAACGTGTCCCGGAGTATCGATGATGTTCATACGATGATCTTTCCAGAAACAGGTTGTTGCGGCTGACTGGATGGTAATACCACGCTCAGCTTCCTGCTCCATGAAGTCAGTTGTAGTTGAGCCATCGTGAGTGTCACCGATTTTGTGAATACGGCCGGTAAGCTTCAAGATACGTTCTGTTGTGGTAGTTTTACCCGCGTCTACGTGGGCGAAAATACCAATGTTTCTGTAATGAGATAGTTCTGACATTAGTTCACTTTCATTGGTTCAGTGTAAAAAAACGGCCGGATTATAAAGGATTTCTATACCAGATTTACACCTTTTTTAGCATAAACCTTAAATTCGTTTGCCAAAATCCGCGCCACCATCAATTCTTTTCTTTAAGTATCAATAACTTATTAATTAATGACACTTTTTTGAAAAATAACAAAATCACACCTCATCTTTTGAAGTGCGAACAATTGTTACTGTAACTTCATCTCTGTCGTGGTAGAGATGCCTCACCTTCACCGCAAATGCATCTTCCAAGGCATTTAATCGGCCTCTTAGCAACGTCATGGCTTCAACTACAGTTTCATAACGTTGTTTCATAGGTAACTTTAAATTGAATATTGCGTGCGTTGCCCAGTGCTTAACTAACCAATCACCCATCAATTTAGCTACCCTATCGGGTTGCTCTATCATATCACATACCAGCAAATCTACACGACCAAATTGTGGTCGATAGGTAAACCCGTCTGCCGCGTGATGTTCAACCAAGCCCGTGCTCATTAAACTATCGGCTACAAGTCCATTGTCGATAGCTTCAACATACATTCCGCGCTTCACTAGCTGATATGTCCAACCACCCGGGCATGCACCTAGGTCCACGGCACGTCCACCGCTTCGAAGTACCTTAGCCTGCTGTTTGTCGCTCAGCATATTCACTAAAGCATCTTCAAGTTTAAGCGTCGAGCGGCTCGGCGCATCACTTGGGAACTTTAACCGGCAAATACCCAAGTGATCGCCACTAGCATGACTGGGTAATGTATAGCCAATATGGCAAATCTCAAATGACTCAAAGAAAATATGTAGCTTTGGTTTACCTAAATTTTCCTTTGCGGTGAGCCATCCCGCTTTTCTTAGTGCTTGGAGAAGAGGAACAGTAAACTTTCGGCAGAACTTTGCGAGGGTTTTACCTTCTTCTGTATCTGGGTATTCGACGTCTATGGCGCCAAAAATTTGAAATGGTTTTTCTACCTCTTTCAAAGCCTCGAGCACTTGCCCTACCCTGTCCTCTTTCTCTATATCGTTTAGCGTGGCAAAAACAGCCACCAGTTGACGAGGGAAGATACTGTCGTGAACAGCAAACTGGGTAATGGTTTGCTCAAGCTGCGTGGCATCATATAAATGATAAAGTACAAAGCCACTGTTCTTCTTAGATAATGGGTAGCCATAACACTGGGCTTCACCGTAACGAGAGGTAAGCTCGTTAGCCGTATCGTTTTCATAACCAGGTCGGCAATAACCTAAAATACTGGCGTTAGACATTACCTGCCCCCGGCATGTGGTGAGTTTTGTTCTGCTCTTCTTTTTGTTGCTTGTTTAAATCATGACCTTTTATCAGTCCTATCACTAACAACACCCATCCAATAATAAAGAACATGCCACCCAAAGGCGTTATTGGGCCAAACCATTTAATACCGCTTATTCCTAGCGCATATAAACTTCCACTAAACAACACCGTTCCGGTAACAAAACAAAACGCTACCCGATTAGCCCACGTCGATGAGACAACGCCTGACAGCACAGGCAAAAGCAGCAAGGCTAATGCGTGATACATTTGATAACGCACGCCAATTTCAAACGTGTTGAGCTGCTGTGCAGTTAATACGCTTTTTAAACCATGTGCGCCAAACGCACCTAGTACTACAGAAAGGCCCGCTAGCAATGCGCCAATAATAAGGTAAGGTTTAGCAACGGAGGCAAACCTAAGTTTTTCAGTTTTCATTAAATTAGTCTTTCGCTCTGATTTCTAATTAACCATTAATTATTTAAATGGGCTTCAATAAAAGAAGCGGTAAGCGTGGCAGCGGTAACAATATGTTCTTCCTGCGTTTTGCCACTTGATTTGCGAGGCTTAAAACTGTGATCGCCGTCGTCTAAATAGGCGCATTCAATGTCTGTAGATAATACGCTGCGCTTTTTGTAATCCTCTACTTCGCTCTTTGTACCAAAGGTGTCCCGTTCACCCTGAATAATAAGTAAAGGTTTAGACGCCGTTTGCAGATGGTCGGTGCGTGTTTTTTCTGGCTTACCAGGAGGGTGAAACGGATAGCCCAGCGCTATCGCGCCTTTTACATTGCTCACCGCTTCGTACACCATGGTCGCCATACGCCCGCCCATCGACTTTCCACCGATGAACACAGGCAAGTTATGCAAGGCTTTGTTATCTTTGCTGCAGGTTTCAATCACCGCAGTAAAATGTGACATAAGTTTATCGGCTTTATCGGGAGGCCTACGCTTACCGGTAGCTTTTATGGTTTGCATATAGGGAAAGTTAAAAAGAACGGTTGATATACCTCTAGCAACAAGTTCCTTCGCAATGTCTTGCATGAACTCATGTTCCTTACCGGCGCCGGCTCCATGGCCTAGTATCAAACACGCTAAGGGCTTATCGGCTTCATGCAATTCAATGTCAAAACTAGGCTGTTCAGCAATGGTGTTCAACTTAGTCATATTACAACAAGTCCTCTTGTTCAGCTTCGACCAGCGCTAAGATCCAGTCTCTAAATGCCGCAATCTTACCGAGTTCAGCCTGTGATTCCTCACACACGAGATAAAACGCATCGCGACTCTCCACTCGTTCTTCAAACGGCATAACTAGCCTTCCCGCTTCAATTTCCGGCCTTGCAAGTACCGTGTTACCCAACGCAATGCCTTGACCGAGTGCAGCGGCTTGCAAAACTAGCATGGAGTGACTGAAAACCGGTCCTTGGTTAACGTTTACGCCAACCACACCTACATGCTTCAACCAATTTTTCCATGCAGTACGGCTTAAGTCGTGAAGCAACACGTGGTGCCGTAAGTCAGACAGGCTGGATAAAGGTTTGGGGCCTTGAAAAAGCATTGGAGAGCAAAGCGGAGTAAGAAACTCTCGATGTAGCTGGTCGGCTTGAAGACCAGCCCAACGACCTTTGCCGTAATATATCGCAACGTCTACATCGTCTTCTAAGAAGCCTTCATCGAAATCAACTGCCTTGATGCGTACGTCGATGTCTGGATGCGCCAAACTAAACGTATGAATACGGGGTACCAGCCATTGGCTCGCAAAGCTGGGCGGCATCGCTACCGTGATAGCACCTTTACTGCCCTTCGCAAGTAGCCTTTCTGTCGCATCTTGTAAGTTTTTGAAGATATCTTTTAGCTCAAGAAAATAAGCTTGACCTTCTTCGGTTAGAAGCAGGGTTCTATTTCTTCGAAGAAATAGCTTCATCGATAAGAAATCTTCAAGCGCTTTTATCTGGTGGCTAACGGCAGCTTGCGTAACAAACAGCTCATCGGCAGCCTTAGTAAAGCTCAAATGGCGAGCAGCCGCTTCGAACGATTTCAAGGCGTTGAGAGGGGGTAAACGTCGATGCATATATCGTTTTTAATCCAGTGTGACCGAAGCATGACAAATTCATTAGTTTTTCTAATGACAACCCATACTTTTACTCGTTTTATTTTTCACCACCCACTGACTATAATTTACCCGAAATTAAAAAAGAACATTTAATTTCAGCATTTTATGATGAACATTTGTTAAACATTTTAACATTCATCAACAATTATTTAATTATTTTTATTAGGTGTGAAAATGAAAAAATTACTTTTAGCTAGTGTTTCTGTAATGGCTTTTGTAAGCGCTGCTGCAAATGCTAACGCACAACCAGAAAAGATCAATCTACAATCGTTAATCAACACAGCAATGACCAGCGTAAAAATGGCCGAAGTACTGCCAGAAAACGATGCGCACATTGTTGTGAAAAAGCAGTCTAAAGCGATTTTAGCTGAAGAGACGCAAGTTCAGCTTCACAAGAACTTATTAGCAATGACAAAAGGTGAAGAGCGCGTAAACGTTTCTGAAGCGGAATAAGCAACTCACACACCTGATACGCATGCCGGTGCTTGCACCGGCATACGCCATCAAATACTAGCTTAGGTATTACTTGTATCTAACGCGTCAAAACCTTTCACCAATTCATCTAGTGCTTTCATCTGCTGCAAGTAAGGCTCTAATTTTGCCAACGGCAGTGCGCAAGGCCCATCACATAGTGCTTCATCTGGGTTAGGATGCGCTTCTATAAATAGCCCTGCCAAACCTAATGCCATACCACTTCTGGCCAACTGTGCAGCTTGCGCTCTACGACCATCTGCAGACGTCGCTCGGCCACCCGGCATTTGAAGTGCGTGAGTCGCATCAAATATTACTGGGGCATATTCTTTCATTGCGTCCATGCCAAGCATGTCCACAACTAAATTGTTATATCCAAAGCAGCTACCACGCTCACAAAGAATAACCTTATCGTTCCCCGCTTCGCCTAGCTTTCCTATGATGTGACGCATTTCATGCGGTGCTAAGAATTGAGGCTTTTTCACATTGATAACGCTACCGGTTTTTGCCATTGCAACCACAAGGTCGGTTTGGCGCGCCAAGAAAGCAGGCAGTTGAATAACATCCACCACTTCAGCTACGGGAGCTGCTTGGTGCGGTTCGTGCACATCAGTGATAAGCGGAACGTTAAAGGTCGACTTAATTTCTTCAAAAATACGCAACCCTTCTTCCATGCCAGGCCCACGGTAAGAAGTCACAGATGAACGGTTCGCTTTATCAAACGAGGCTTTAAAAACGTACGGAATATTGAGCTTTTGCGTTACTTCAACATAGTGTTCTGCAATACGCATAGCGAGATCGCGAGACTCAAGTACGTTCATTCCACCGAACAGAACAAACGGCAAGTGGTTGGCAACGTCAACGTTACCTACATTAATAATCTGTTGAGATTCAGACATTATCTATTTCCAATTAAATCTTAAAAAAGAGGTTGTTTGGTTACAGCAACCATAGCCGTTGCCATAAGCACAACAAGCGCTGCTACGAAAAAGCTCCATTTGCCTAACGCTGTTTTGGCTTTTTTCAATGCAAACAATCCAAACAGTATGTACAGCACCACGCCCACAACTTTAAATGTGAGCCATGCATTAACTAAAGGATATTGAGACAAAATAATGCATAGCCAAATTGCGCTGGCTAATAGTACGGTATCAATGATATGTGGGAGAATTTTAACCCATTTTTTGCTAAGTGCTGTAGCGTCGAATTGACTCCATATAAAGCGAAAGACAAAAAATAAGATGCTTAAGCCAACGGCGGTCATGTGAAGGTGTTTAGCCATCATGTACATAATGTGTTCCTGTTCTTATTAGATAGTAAGGCTGCTTCTGGTTACTTTAACACAGGTGTTAATTGAGCCGATTTAGTTTTACAGCAATGCAAAATTAAACAGACTCAGAATACGAGTAGCAGACTCAAAAAAACAGGTGCATGTAGCACCTGCCTTCGTTTTAATTATGGCGCCTGTCTAGAGGCTGTTATTGTAACGTATTACAGTACGTAAATAACGGAGAAATAAATCATTATGCGTCAGGGAATTGAGCTTGAATTGCCATAAAGGCCGGAAGGTCATTTAGCATACACTGAACTAAATCAGGGTCGAAGTGCTTGCCACTTTCCTCTTTCAATACGGCTTCAACCTTGTCAATTGTCCACGCTGGCTTATACGGCCTTGCGTTTAACAGTGCATCAAACACATCAACTAACGTGGCAATACGGCTTTTTATATCAATTTCTTCGCCTTTAAGCCCGTCTGGATATCCCTTTCCATCCCAGCGTTCGTGATGCTGCTTTGCTAACATTGCTGCAAGTTGGATAGTGGGCCGGCTTGAATCTCGCAAGATCTGGTAACCAAATTCAGCATGCTGACGTATTTTAAATACTTCCTCTTCGGTTAACGGCGTCGTTTTGTGCAAAATAGATTTAGGCACTATAGACGTCCCAATATCATGGAGTGGCACGGCAAGGCGTAATGCGTGGATGTCTTGCTCGTTCAGCCCAACCTTTTCTGCCAACAGTTGCGCCATTTCAACCATTCTTGTGAGATTATTTGATGCATTTGACTCATGCTCTAACGCTCGACCTAAACGCTCAATTATTTCTTTCTGCGTCGCTTCAACATCTACGGTTTTAAGTACGTTGTCAAAAGCAAGCTGAACACTGTCTGAAAAGCGTTTTACCAGATGACGATCACTTTCCCCTATTCGTCTCGGTAATCCTGACAAGTACAAGAGTGCGCCATTGTGGCTTTTACTGTTGCAATAAGCCACAACGTGATCTTCTGCATAAACAATTTGCTTATCGCGCATGGCTCTTGCGCACAGGGCATATTCTTGTGCGCTAATCGCGTCTTTTAAAGGCACACCTTCCTTACTGGCGTACTCACCGTTGCCAGCAAAAACATATAGTTCGTCGTCACCCAGTTTGTTGTTGCTGGTATTAATAGTACGCGATGTGGTTGCCACCGCTGTAGTAATGTAGGCTGCATCCTTTGAACAGCCCAGAATAGACGCCAGCTGTTGAATGATGCCCTGCATGAACTTTTCGAGGGAACGGGAGGAAAATAAATCCACAGACGCATCTATAATTTTTTCAAGGCCGCGTCTATTTTCTTCGATAACGATAATATCTCGATATGAGCGGAGCGCTGCAATGATAACAGTAAAGAGTTTTTGCGCGGTCAGTTCGGTTTTCGACTTGTAGTCGTTGATGTCGTAATTAATGATGACATCTTTTTCAGGGGCTTGGCCAGGTTGTCCAGTACGCAAAATAATACGCGTGAAATGATTGTCTAATTCGTTACGAACATACTCCGCCACTTTAAGACCGGCGTCATCAGTCTCCATAACAACATCAAGTAACACAACGGCGATATCATCATGGGTTTTGAAAATGGCCTTCGCTTCCTCTCCGCTATAGGCACTAACAAACTCAAGGGTTTTGCCATTTAAACTAAAGTCATTTAGCGCCAGCTTGGTAACGGCGTGTACTTCGGGTTCATCATCAACAATGAGTACTTTCCAGCTACCCAGATCATCTACTTCATTTTCATCGTCATCTTCTGCGAAAAGAAAGTCATCATTCATCTGGTACGTCCTGTAGTGTAAGAGATTGTTTAACTTAGTGCTTTTTGAGGTCTTACAACCGCTTAATAGATACTAATGTAAAACAAAATATAAGCAAGTTTGCAATTAAATTTTGATAACTACAGAAAAGATAACTTCTTTGGAGGTTAAAAACTACTGCCACTGTCCTAGCGTTACACGGTCATTGTTGCCGTAATCTTTAACAGTTTTGACGTCTACAAATCCCGCATCTACGAGCAAAGCGTTAACCGCAGCCCCTTGGTCAAAGCCGTGTTCGAATGCAAGTAAGGCACCTTTATTGAGATAATGCGGCGCGCTATTGATGATGTGTTTTATGTCGTCTAGGCCGTCAGTGCCCGAGGTTAATGCTGTTTTAGGTTCAAAACGCACGTCGCCCTCATTAAGGTATGGACTGGATTCTTCTATATAAGGTGGGTTTGAAACAATAATGTCGAAGGTTTGACCTGCCAGCGCACTAAACCAATCACTTTGAACAAAATGCGCATTGACTATGCTATTAGCTTGGGCATTACGGGTAGCAAGGTTCACCGCACCCGCTTGAAAGTCTACGCCAGTAACGGATGCTTCTGGCAGTTCGCTCGCTAATGCCAACGCAATGGCGCCAGTGCCTGTTCCCAAATCACAGATTGATAGGGATGCAGAGGATTGTTGATTTACCCAATTAAGTACCTGCTCAACCAAGACTTCAGTATCCGGTCGCGGAATTAATGTATCTGGCGAGGTAAACAGTGACAGGGTCCAGAAATCACGCTTACCGATAATATACGCTACGGGCTCACCCCGTTTACGCTTGGCCACATCCGCTTCAAATTGGGCTTTCTGGGCGGCATCCAAGGTTTTATCAGGCCATGTGAATAGGTAAGTTTGTGACTTACCTAGAATGTTCGCCAACATGACTTTCGCGTCAATAGAGGGTGACTCCCCACCCTCTAGTTGCTCAGCAGCCCATGTTAAGGCGTTGTCTATGCGCATTGTTTTTCTATAAACAGTTTGTTTAACAAGACAGCGTTATTCGTCAGAAAGAGAGGCCAGCAGATCGGCCTGATGCTCTTGCAAAATTGGGGCGATAAGCTGTTTCAGATCACCTTCCACCACTTCATCTAATCGATAAATAGTCAGGTTGATACGGTGATCGGTTACACGTCCCTGCGGGAAGTTATAAGTACGAATTCGCTCAGAGCGGTCGCCGCTACCGACTAGGCTCTTACGGGTAGATGCCTCTTCTGCTGCACGCTTTTCTTCTTCAATCTGATTTAAGCGCGCTTGAAGTACCGACATCGCTTTCGCACGGTTTTTGTGCTGTGAACGCTCGTCCTGACATTCCACTACCAAGCCTGTTGGCAAGTGGGTAATACGAATAGCCGAGTCGGTTTTGTTAACGTGCTGACCACCCGCACCTGATGCACGGAAGGTATCGATGCGAAGCTCTGCAGGGTTAATTTCAATTGCCTGCGACTCTGGAATTTCTGGTAATACCGCCACGGTACATGCCGAGGTATGGATACGGCCTTGTGATTCGGTTTCTGGTACACGCTGTACGCGGTGACCGCCCGACTCGAATTTCAATACGCCGTACACGCCATCGCCGCTAACATTCGCAATGACTTCTTTATAACCGCCGTGCTCACCTTCATTGGCGTTAACCAACTCTACACGCCAGCCACGACTTTCGGCATAACGGCTGTACATGCGGAACAAGTCACCTGCAAATATTGCCGCTTCGTCACCACCTGCACCTGCGCGAATTTCCAAGAAACAGTTGTTATCATCGTTAGGATCTTTTGGCAGGAGTAGCACCTGAAGTTCAGTTTCAAGGCGTTCAATTTCCGCCTTGGCATCTTTCATCTCTTCCTGTGCCATCTCGCGCATTTCAGCGTCATCTTCGTTCAACATTTCCTGCGCTGAAGCCAAGTTTTCTTGTGCTTGCTGATAAGCATTAAAGCCTGCCACTACATCTTCTAGCTGACTGAACTCTTTTGACAAGTTGCGAAACTTATCCTGATCGCCGATAACTCCAGGGTCGCCTAACAACGCCTGAACTTCTTCGAAACGCTCGACTAAGTGTTCGAGTTTCCTAACTACCGACTCTTTCATATGCTTCTTATTACCTTATTTATTATCGTCTGACGAAAAGTCAGATAAATCTAATGCCTGTCCCATCCATCGGCTCAATGCCGGGTCATCGTGCATGGCAGCCTCGCGTAACGCTAAGGTTGTTGGGTGCAATAGCGTATTGGTTAATTTATACGCCATTTCTTCTAATACCGTTTCGGCATTTTTACCTTCCGCTAATTGCGCTTTGGCTTTTTCCACAATATCGTCACGCTGTGCCATGCCTTTTTGGCGATACTGTCTTACTAAATCTATCGATTGCTGCGACTGCTTCCACGTCATGTAGTCGCCAGCTTGTTTGTTGATGAGCTTTTCGGCTTCTTTTGCTGCTTGCTCGCGGTTTTCTAAATTCTTCTGAACAATATGCTGCAGGTCATCAACAGTATAAAGATAGGCATCGCCTAACTCGTTTACCTCTGACTCAATATCTCGTGGTACCGCAAGGTCCACCAAAAACATCGGCATATTTTTGCGCTGTTTAAGGGCTTTCTCCACCATACCCTTGCCAATTAAGGGCAATTGGCTAGCGGTAGAGCTTATCACGATATCAAAGTCTTTTAAGTGCTCTGGCACCTGCGATAAGGTAAATACACTTGCATCTAGTGTTTCGGCTAAGGCTTCTGCTCGCGCTACGGTTCTATTCGCCACCGCCAAACAGCTCACGCCCTGCTCTTTCAAATGCTGAGCCACAAGTTCAATGGTTTCGCCAGCTCCCACTAATAACACTGAACGTTTTGGTAGTTCAGCGAATATATGCTTGGCCAACTGAACGGCTGCATATGCCACGCTTACCGCGTTTGCACCTATATCTGTTTCACTGCGAACTCGCTTCGCCACCGAAAACGTATGTTGAAACAGCTTATCAAATTCGCTGCTCACCATACCTGAGTGTTTTGCATCACCAAACGCCTGCTTCACCTGACCTAAGATTTGAGGTTCTCCCAAAATCAGTGAATCAAGTCCGCTGGCTACACGCATAATGTGCTTTACCGCTTCATCCTGCGCGAGCACATAGCTGTTATTGGCAATCTCTTCTACATCCAAGTGATGGAAGTCACTTAACCATTGTAGAAGCTTTTGGCCGGTGTCGTCTTGAGTATTAACGTATAGCTCAGTGCGGTTACAGGTCGATACAATGACAGACTCATCTACGCCTTCCAGCTTTTTTAAACTCGCAAGCGCTTCCACCAGAGAATCTGGTGTAAAGGCCACTTTTTCGCGAAGTGCTACTGGTGCTGTTTTGTGGTTAATACCGAGGGCGAGTAAAGTCATTAAAATCTGTGCTGGCAACGTCGGAGCGGCATTGTACGAAAAACCCAAAATGATTGAA
>VMHT01074050.1_pt1 | contig 12304 bp, 18 predicted proteins | sample 4693611 | NCBI WGS metagenome assembly VMHT01 (sample SAMN12280063, study PRJNA550983) | marine metagenome | isolation source: seawater sampled from same location over 5 years 0.02-0.2 micron viral filtrate | place: USA: collected off the coast of southern California halfway between the port... ...
CAAGAGTGTACCCAAGGTATTACTCGTGACCGAAAACCCCTGAGAAGACCTCAGAGGCACTCAGAGGCACCTTCCTCTAATGCATACTACGTATTATATCACAAACCATTGCAATGTCAACACTATCGGCACAAAAATCTCTAGATTCATCGCGAAATCGCACTGTGATTGCTCTCTTCACCTCATCACTGGTGTGTGGTAAGCCTTCTACACTCAGTGCATGCTCCACAGACTCCACAAAATCCTTCATCAGATGTACTCGATGCCCACCGTTCATATTACAAAACCCCTCTCCGTGCTCTCATTGCCCATGCGTCAAGGATAAAATCCCTAACAATGTCCATATCATTCAAATCGCCGACGAACTCTAGCTCAGTTCTATACATCAACCGTTGATACAACCCCATACGGATATCACCTTCAGTGAAGACCATCTCGTCACTGCGAGGACCACTGGGGCCATACATCTGAGTCATATAGTCAATGAATCTGTTGATCTCAGAAGGTTTAACATCAAAATTTTCGAAGGATACCCTAGACATTTTCATTATGCTACCTCAGCGAATGCAGTATCACCGACAAAGTACTCATAAGGATGCTTAATACCCACCCTTGCAAGCAGTGCAAAGTACGATTCGATGTTTTCCTTGGTGTCCTCGAAGATGAATTCACCGGTTTTCATATCAACAACGGTATATAATTCCATAGTATACTCCTAAGCAATGATCATGATGATAGTGACTGCAATTGCAAACACTACAGGGGGAATAACAACGATCGTTCCGGCAATAAACAACATTTCTTTCATCTTTCTCTCTCCAATCATTCAATACAAGAGTATTATGACAGGTATTGAGGGTAATGTCAACACTTATTTGAAGTTTTTTAGAACGTTTGGCTATAAGAAATGGTCAGAGATCCCCACATAGGCATAAGAATCTCCGATGTGAGTGGGATAGATCCCCACAATCGATTAAAAAACAGGTGTTTTTAGGGATTATAGATCTTCCTGCCCTATTATAACATGAAATGCATCAAAAGCAAGTGCTACATTCCCTGTTGGTGCGTATATACAACGTTCATTGTCATCATAGATACAGTATATTTCTGCATTACGTGCTTGAGCTTGTTGTGATGGGTGCATATCATCCAACCCAAGGAACTTAGGTCTTCTGTTGTGTGCAGCAGCAGGTAACTCGGACTTATGGAAAGCAACAACGTTCCTACCACCATTGGGCCGAGGCCTACTAATATGATTCATTCTTCTACTCATGCAATTATTTATGAAAAAGGGCTTGACATGTATTGAAAAACCGCGTATAATATCTTTGTAGTCGCTTAAAGACAGCTCCAATATACATTACAGGCATATGGGAGACGTCTCAGAGCCTACTATGATAGGGTAAGATGGGATGCAATGAGAATCGAATGAGGGCTTGACATGTGATACGTATTAGAGTATAATAGAGGTTGAACTCAGAGACGAAAACTGCTACTTACTGCTATGACTCTGATGGTTCAATTAATCGAGGGGGGTCAAACTCTGAAGCAAAAACAGTGTTTTGGGACTCCTATGGATATATTCGGAGTGCCTAGGCCCCTCACACTTATTCCTCGGAGTAACCGAGTACAATTAGAAATTCTTTCTAATAGTATCTAAGTAAAAATCCAAAAGTGCATACTAAAAAAATTTTCGGGTAAAAAATCTGAGGAATACTAAAAATGATATACTGGCCATTCCGAGACCATATAGAAAAAACTTTAACCGCAGGATGGTTGCCCGGTGAACTCGCAGCCATATGGGATGCACGCCCATTATATTGCGAGAAATTGGGTGTGATCACTTATGGTATACCCAAGTGTGCGTCTTTATCACAAACAACTATGTTGCACGGTCCAGGCGGGTTTGTTGCAATGGATTACACTCACCCAGCATGGGATGATGACTCAGTGCACATTCACATGTTTCTCAGAGAACCGATAGATAGAATTATATCAGGGTTGAGTTTCGTTAACCTCCCAAAGTACGGGATGGTTAGCAAATTGCCGAATGATATTACCGAACAGACTATAAGAACCTGTTCAGATCCGCACCTTCTGCCGCAGTGTATGTTCCTGCCCTATGAGAGTATACCCGACCCCGCCGAAGTGTGTGTACCGTGGGACGAGTTGATGATGGAATACACACCCATTCAAAGTGAACGGATGCATTATCATGATTATAAGTTGATGAACTCTAAGATATCTGAGTGGGGGTCGTTGTTGGGGGTGGACTTTAAAATTAAATTTGTAAATGTTCTGAAGGATCCGGAGAGAAGGACGTATGATAGGGATCTATTGGCACAATACTTATCGAACGACATACGAGTTTACAATACATTAATAAATAAGACTTGACGAGTTGCATCACATATAGTATAATAATATATTAATCCCATAGAGGTGTTTTCATGTCATTGCAAAGACGAGTTGATATGTTGCTTGGAAGAGGTGGTGGTCGTTTAACTAAGATTGTTATTGCAATACTATTTGTGGGTGCTCTTATTGGGTACCTGTCCGACAATGGAGAAGAGGTGTATGAGAACCCCAAACCGATTGAAGAAACAACGGCAATTGAACCGGCACCTCAAACACTTGAAGAAGAACCAGTCTTTGTACCAAGAGGATCAGGAGATGCAGAAGAAACTGCAAGAGTCCAAGAACTGGAATGTCTCGCTCTTAATGTTTATCACGAGTCTCGGAGTGATAACTTTGCTGGGCGCATTGCTGTTGCTGATGTAGTAATGAACAGAGTTGACAGTAACCTGTTCCCTAACACCATCTGTGAGGTTGTCAACCAGTCAGTGATGCGAACCAACTGGAAAGGTAATGAGGTTCCGGTTCGTGGTATGTGCCACTTCTCGTGGTTCTGTGATGGGTTGAGTGATGAACCTATGGAGACAGATTCATACGAGGATGCTGAGATCGTTGCGGAGATGGCACTACGAGGCGGTTGGAGAGGCATTACAGAAGGTGCTACACATTATCACGCGACATACGTAACACCTAATTGGATCAACGACAGAGGCATGGTCCCCGTTGGTAGGATTGGACAGCACAAGTTTTATCGGTGGCACTAGTGCGAAAACTCTGGAAGATATGGCAGTATTCCTTGGGCGGTTATTCTGATGACAAAACAGAACCCTACGACAAGTACATTACAATAGTGAGAACCATAATTGTCGGGGTAAATTTTATGACATGTTTTTTTATCATGTCTAACGTGGTTCATAATTGGTAATAAATAAATTGACAGGACAAATTTAGTATGGTAAAATATAAGTTTAATGAAGATAACTTAGTGCAGGAGTTGATTGAGTATGTGGACAAAACGTATGGACAACACTACGCAACTGATAAATATCAAGCCACGGACATCATTATTGATAGTGGGCATGGTACTGGCTTTTGCTTGGGCAATGTAATTAAGTACGCAAAACGTTATGGTAATAAAGGTACCCCCGAAGACCATAGAAAAGACATCATGAAGATACTGCACTATGCATTGATTCAACTAGACGTTCACGACCAAGAACATAAGAAAGAGTTTAATCCGAATCAGCATGAAGATGGTTATCCAGAATACGATTCTAAAATAGCACCAGGTCATCATATGAGATTGAACGATGTTACACCTACAGAATGGGATAACGTTAGTAAAAACTCAGATCATTTTAGGAAGCATAGACGAGCACACGAGTATGAAGATTAAATTAAAAAATAATCCCGTTGCAAAGTATGCACACAAGTATAATCGATCCACGATTATGATTGATCGTAAAAAAGAAGTAAAGAAAAACCCACCGATGGAGAAGGCATATTAATATATTTGTATTGGATAACGATCCTGTTAAAGCAGCAAAAGATCAATGTGATAAACATGTCGTAAAAATGGTTTTAGAGTCGTCGCAAATGTTAAGTACGGCTCACCGATTACTTGATGGTGATAACTGTATTGCTCCAAGTGTCTTATATAAAATTGCACACAAAGGTCATCCGTGTACACTGTGGACAATGGAATCCAGCAAAAACTATCAGTGGTTGTATGATCACTTTGTTGCATTGTGTGATGAGTACACTCATCGTTATGGTAAGACTCATCTGTGCGACACTAAGTTGCGAACTATCCTTGCAACACTTCCAAAGTCAATAGTCAAATCTGGCATTACTAATTTTAAATTAGCAATGGGAAGTAATCCAGAATGCATAGATCATAGTGATCCAGTTAAATCATATCGTTTGTATTACCAGACGAAGCAAACTAAATTCGACATGAAGTGGACCAAACGCAACATGCCAAAATGGTTTACTAAATATACTATATCCATATAAGAGGTTCGAATGACTCTAGAATTAATTGTAGTACATGCACTCTTTGTTGCAGCTTGCGCATATTTTTCTTGGCGATCGGGTCGTGCACACGGTAGCACAACTACTGTAGAAGCATTCTTAGAACGAGGAATGATCACCGAAGCACAATTGGATAGGGAATTTGGTAACGATTGAACTTTAATTATTTGCCGTCTAAATATAGATAACAGTTAATATACAATAGAGAAATTATGAAAACATTGGGAATAACCACCTCGCACGATCCTTCGCTTGCTATTGTTGAAGACGGAGTTCTAATTCATTATTGGGATGAGTCTCGTTTTCAACGAAATAAATATTTCATGTATGGGTCTTCCCAATTCGGTAATCATATACAATTTGTTTCAGAGGCTTTGCGTAGGAATACAGATAAACTTGAATTTGTTGAAAGTGTCGCGTTTTGCTCTTTTGATAAAAGACAATTTTTAAGTCAGGATACAGAGAGTGAGGGAGGTATTTTAATAACCAATAACTTTGAAACTGTAAAAGAATCTAGACAGTTTTTGGAGATTCTTAAAGAAGATGTGTTGAGCATGAAACAGATTACGAATCTTCGTTCATTGTATCCCAAAAACATTACTCTACCAAAAGAAAATGGATGGCAAGATCCTAAAACAGACTCGTATGAGTGGGATCAAATTGTTAATAGTCTCCCACCGAACACCAGTGTACCACATGTCAATATAGACTTTGATTATGGTAGGCACCATATCCACCATGCAGAAACCGGATATTATTTTTCACCATTTAAAAAATCTGGTGAAGATGCAGTGGCAATTGTTTGGGATGGTGGTGGATCTAAATCCCTTCACGATAAAGGGTATCCTGATTTCATGGAACAGGAAAGCATATATCGGTTAACACCCGATGAGGATCCCGACTTACAATGGCAGCATTTAAGTAATCAACGAACTGTTAGTGGACTTATGCTTCCATTTGTTGATGGGCATGCTGGTGGACTTGACTTTGCATCTCAACTAGAAATCGAAATCGATGGTGTTCAATATGTCTTTGATAGTAGAATGTCTAGTGGCCAAAGATTCAGTCTGTTCAGTGCTCTTTTAGGGTTTGATAATGAAGGCCGAGCAGCAGGTAGTGTTATGGGTTTTGCAGCATACGGATCTATAGATCGTCCCGCTGAGTCCTATCAGGATTTATCTGCTCAGTTGCAAGAAGACACCTTTATACATTCCTGTGGTATTATCGATAAAGCAATCGAGTTAAACCCGACATGTAAAAATATTGTATTGAGTGGTGGGTATTCTTTAAATTGTGTGAATAATTATAGATTTCTTGAAACATATCCGGACCATCAATTTTTTGTAGATCCTGTTGCTAATGATTCTGGTACATCTATTGGAGTTGCACTAATGTCTAATAGAAAAACAAGAAAGGGTGGTACAAATGTCTGAGATTGAAATGGGTGAAATTGAAATGGGTGAAATGGATCCGGAGGATCTTGGGCATAGTACACTGTATACTCGTATACATCGAGACCCAGTAGAGGTTGCACGTTTGATTGCCGAAGAAGCACAGATCGTTGCCATCTGGCAAGGTGAGTCGGAGATTGGCCCGAGGGCTCTTGGTAATCGATCAATTTTGTTTGATCCGAGAAACGAGCATGCGCAATCGATCGTTAATAACGCGAAAGGTAGAGAGCAATGGAGACCGTTTGCTGGAACCATTCTTATTGAATATGCCAAAACATATTTTGAAATGTTGCAATTGAAAGACTCCCCCTACATGAGTTATGCACTTAAGGTCAAAGATATTGCATGGGAAAAGATACCAGGAATTGTTAACTTTGATGGTACATGCAGGGCCCAAACACTTGATCGTGATTTTAATCCAAACTACTATGAGTTGATTGAAGAGTTCTTTAAATTGACTGAGGTGCCTGTGTTATTCAATACGTCTTTTAATCTTGGTGGTGAAGCAATGGTTGAAAGCATATACGATGCTATTGACGTATGTAATAGATCTGAAATAAATCATTTATATATTCCCGCGGACCAAGATGTGGATGAAGACCATCTGCATCAATTCATTAAATCAAAGGATCCAAACAGTTTCTCAACATGACTTGGATATATAATGGAAAACCTTTTGATCCTGATGAATCCGAGCTGGAATCTGTGATTGGGTTTGTATATCAAATTGAAGAAGTTGATACTGGTATGAAGTATATCGGTAAAAAACTTTTTTGGAAACCCAAGATACTGCCCATAACAAAAACTCGAAAACGTAGAAAAAGAACTGTGGTACAATCCGATTGGAGAACCTACCATAGTTCTAATAAATTAATTATGGAGAAAGCAAAAATAGACCCTAGACTTTTTGTCCGAACTGTGTTAAAATTATGTTCTACTAAGGGTGAATGTAGTTATTGGGAGGCAAAGATGCAATTCGATAACGAGGTACTTTTACGAGATGATTTTTATAATCAAATTATAAATTGCCGCATCCACGCTAAACATATCAATCGAGATATATTATGATACTTTTAGATTTTTCCCAAACGATCATTTCTGGTCTAATGATGCAATTAAAAATTACCAAGGGTGATTTAAGTGAAGACATGCTTAGACACATGGTACTTAATTCTATACGTGCATATCAAAAAAAATATTCGGCAGAATATGGTAAGATAACGTTGTGCTGTGACTCCAAACAAAATTGGAGAAAATTAGTATTTCCTGCATACAAAGCAAATAGAAAAAAGACTCGTGAAGCTGATGGTCGAGACTGGGGTGCTATTTTCAAAACATTGGATAAAATTAAATTGGAGATTTCAGAAAATCTACCGTATCATTTTATGCAAGTTGAGAAGGCTGAGGCTGATGATATCATTGCTGTGTTAACAAAGAAATTTCAGAGTACTGATAAGGTACTTATTATCAGTGGTGACAAAGATTTCCAGCAACTACAAAAATACCCATCAGTTAGGCAGTGGTCCCCAAACTTACAGAAGTTTGTAAAACCATCCGACCCAAAACAATTTTTATTCGAGCATATATTACGGGGTGATAAATCAGACGGTATTCCAAATATCTTGTCTGACGATGAGTGTATCGTTCAGGGTCAAAGACAAAAACCATTAAAGAAAACACTAGTGGAACAATATACAAAAAATGGTATATTACAGGACGATAAATACTATCGTAACTTTAGGAGAAATCAAGTTTTAATTGATCTTGAATATATACCTGAGGCGTTAGAGAACGATATCATGAATCAGTTTAGTTTATCTATCCCCCCTTCTGGTAAAATATTCAACTACCTAAGAGTGAATCGATTGAATGATTTAATGGACAATATTGGAGACTTTTCATTATGACAGATACAGAAGTAAAACGAGGTAAGGGACGCCCCAAAGGTGCACCTAATAAACCAATCCTTGAACTGGTCACAGAACGGCGCAAGTTGTTTAAGGATGCAGATTGTTATGAAATTTTTTGCCAAGCAGATCTTGTAGCTGCAGAAAATGCTGACTTTGCTGTTAACGGTCTAAAATATTATAGTGACACCAATGGTGCAATAAAATCAATTCTGCGTTGGGCATTTGATGATAATATCAAATCAACGTTGCCCACGGGAGAGACTCCATACAAAAAAGATGATTCACCCGAATCTGATTTGGCCCCAACCTCACTGAGATTTGAATTTAAGCAATTCAAGTATTTTGTAACCGAACAAGTCAAACAAACAAAACGTGAACATCTGTGGATTGAAATGTTGGAAAACATTCCACAGATGGAAGCAAAAATGATGGATCTTGTTAAGGACGGTCGATGGCCCTTTAAGAATATCACTAAAACGATTGTGAAGAAAGCATTCCCTGACTTGGGGTTATAGGAGTATATTATGGAAAAACCAATTCGAACAATTGTAGAGATTACTGAAGAAATAAAAAGGTGCCAATCCCGAATTCAAGAATACACTATTCCAGTTGCTCCAAGTACTGCACAGGTTTCAGTTTTGATTGTTGAACGTGCGGTGAAGTCTGGGTTGTTTGCCATCGATGAGTTGGAGTCAATTGCAAAAGTTGCTAAGGAATTAAAATCTGGTTTGGAGAATTATAACCAAAGTTTTACGGCTGCAGAAAAGACCTTGCAAATTTTATCTAAAGAATTAGAAGAAGCCCAAGATGTTGAGGTTGCCAATCGTGCAAAATTCAGAGACGATCAACTGGCCACAGAAAGATCATCTAAGAAAGAATTAGAAACCGAGATACAATCTCTGAAATCTAGACTCTCTGAATTGACAGGGCCGAAATCCATTAAAACCAGTAAACCAATTGTTTCTAAATCTGTGTTGCCTATTAGGGAAGTTGTAGATGTTCCTGATGATGTCGATCAATTTATTATCCCAAGCAAGTCAGAATTGGAATCTATGACAAAGAGTCAGATCGAAGAGCAATACTCTATATTGGGATTCCCAGCACCTCTTGGATATGTACCTAAAGCAAAAATGATTGATGATTTTATTGTAATTGCAGAACAGTTTGTTGAGAAATTGCTAAACACCAAATGAGATTATTCCCCCAGTTATTGCCCGATAGTCTATTGGCAAACTGTGTAGAATTAAGTTTGTCTGATATAAGTGTCGACTACGAAGAATATCTCGACGATGAAGTATTGTCTAGATTTATGTTCTTAATAGTGCCACTTCACTATGCCCGTAAAATTTCTTTAGATACAGTAGACTTGTGTTATCTATATGTCGATAGTGGAATCTTTTATGTATCATCTTTAGAGTTGCCATATCACAATAAAATGATATCTAATACTTGGTTTAAAAAACATCTATCTGATCCAAAGTCTAGTGTTGATTCTAATATCGACGATATTATGATATCCATACCTAAATCTTATTTTGACTATCATAACATACCTACACAAATTGATTTCCAGTATCAACGAGAACTAAATAATAGATTCGATCGCCATATTTGGGGAAAAATATAAATGACACAAAAAATAATGTATATTGGACCATGTGCTGGGGTGGTCATGGCACAATTCATCCATGAAAAAACCAATCATGATTATGAGTGGTTAAGGTGTACTAATTATGGATTGTCGGGGGCCGCCAATACCATAGGTGCCGCAATGGGTGTTTCTGTAAGAGATGCAGGTAGTTTTTTCGATGCCTTTTATGAGCACATGTATGGGACCGTGCTCAGCTGGGAAGATATTCACGATGCAATGGTTGCAGCTGTAAACGATGCGGATATAATTATCGTAGCCCCTGCGCAGGCGGCATTTCAATTACATGTTTATAACAAGAGTGATCATAAGACTGCGGGGTTTCCAGCAGGTCTATATCAGAAACCCGATATTGTTTCAAACATTGGTGATTATGCATTCGGCCGGATGTCTTATAGATTACGTGGCCAGGCGGATTCCACTCTGTCGCAAATTCCAGCAAACTTAACCAACGAAACATTTGTTCGTGAACATGGCACAGGTAAACGAGTAATTGTAATGAATAATTCTGCTGCAACCATGGGCCCAGTATCAGATGCCAGAAGGTTGTTAGCTTCAGGATATTCCGAATCAGATGTTGGTGCAATTTTTAATAACACTTTTAATAATGGCCGTGAATCGATTTCCCATAATGCTCCGTTTAATATCGTTTCCGATGGTACTGAACCATATATGGATTCACCAGACGCCATGCGAGGTTTGTTGAATATCGCAACGAGTTATGGGTGTAACACTGGTGAGGAAGTGCACGAATTTTTTAGGTCTACCGATCCTTCAACCATTCCGGAACTTGTCGTACATCAAAACTTGAGGGGGGGTTTTGATGATAGATATAAAATATCTTTGCCTGATCCTACATCACTGGGTTGGCCATCTCATGCAGAAATATTAGATTCAACTAGTTGCTTTGTTGATAATTATAAGACACACAGATTGAAGCATCTTGTAAATTATTCCACCGTATTTGATGTTCAATTCCAAGCTTCAGTTCTATATGATTTACTTGAAATCGATCATTCAGATTATGATTGGTCAACAATCAATACTATGGGAATGAAAACCAGATGCTATGATGGAATGGGTTATAGATTTTATGATGAAATCTTTGGTGATATGGAAATTCCAATGATTGGGAATAACCACATGCGCGCAGACGGTCTTCGTTTTAAGGGTGCAAAAAACTGGCAAATTATGCTAGATTTTAATGACATTGAGCCGAGATGGCATTCTGACAATGTGGTGTATGATAGTAGAACTATCCCATCAGATCAATATAAATCATCGCAAGAACGATACCTTAATAGTTATATAATCAGGACGTGGCTAGAATATCATAAGTCTAGTAGGGATATGATAGATAAGGTGGTCAAAGGCGAATTGGCATCGTTTGATTTGGATGGATTGATATCCCCGGAGGATTATCCCATGGGCATTGCATACCGATCCTAATAATAAGAACTTTATATTATGAATATACCATTGACTGAAGTTGACCAGCATCAATTTCTATCGCACAGAAAAGGGCAAGAACGGGATCACTGGTCTAGACAGACTGGTGATAATCCTCTCAATAGTATATTAACTATAGAAGTGAACACCACTGAATTGTGCAATCGCACATGTGTTTTCTGTCCTAGACACAATCCCGAAGTATTCCCGAATCGTAATTTACATATGACTAGGAAGGGTGCTTCAAACATTTGTCAAAACATTTCTGACTACCGCGGAAAAATATCATTCTCTGGATTTGGAGAGAACTTATTGAATCCAAATTTTGTTAGTATCGTGAGAACCTTTCGAAATGAACTTCCAGAGGCCACATTAGAATGTAACACTAATGGTGATAAGTTAACTTCTGAATATGCCAAAAACTTATTTGATGCTGGACTAGATCTATTATACATTAACTTATACGATGGTCCAGAACAGATGGATCATTTTAATTCTGTAATGAATGATATTTCTGAAGATAGGTATAAATTTAGAATGCATTGGTCGCAAGCAGATCATGGACTCATCTTAAACAATCGAAGTGGAACTATCGACTGGGTTGGTATAGAAGATACAGATATCACAAAACTGAAGGGCAAACCCTGCCATTATCCATTCTATAAAATGTTTCTGGATTGGAATGGGGATGTGTTGTTTTGTTCAAATGATTGGGGCAGAGAACACGTGATTGGCAACTTGATGCAAGATACATTGCATGATGTATGGTTCTCAAAACCAATGACCAAGATTAGAAAGAAACTTATTGTTGGTGATCGAACACAATCTCCATGCAACAAATGCAGTGTTGATGGTACTCTTTTCGGGAAACAGTCTTTTGATTTAATAGTGAATTATTATGAGAATAGCAATAACAGGTAGTAGTAAATTAGCAGCACATCTTATTAACACCATTGATGCCGAATGGGAATCTTTTAGAATAACTCAGAATCGAATTAGTGCTCCTATGAACGCTCAACATTGTGATGTGTTTATTAACCAAGCACACTTGAACTGGGATCAAATAAATGTATTAGAAGAATTCTACGATGCGTGGAAGGACGATGATACAAAAACTATTATCAACATATCATCCCGAGCTGCACAACCCAATATTTCCAAGGGTTATCGATATGCCGCCCAGAAGGCTGCACTAAACCATATGTCAAATAATATGATCTACAACTCGGAAAAGAAGTGTAGGATATGTACCTTAAACTTGGGTCTCATTGAACATTCTGAAATTTCCTCCTTGACATATGAAGACATTTCCAGTATAATTAAATTCATATTAGAAAACAAACATCTTGAATTTTCAGAGGTAACGGTATCACACCGTGAAAATTATCAAAAAGTTCAAGAAGAAAAAAGGAGACTGTATGGCAATTGAGTATAATGATTTTGGGTTCACAGCATTG
>VMHT01216302.1_pt1 | contig 12304 bp, 14 predicted proteins | sample 4693611 | NCBI WGS metagenome assembly VMHT01 (sample SAMN12280063, study PRJNA550983) | marine metagenome | isolation source: seawater sampled from same location over 5 years 0.02-0.2 micron viral filtrate | place: USA: collected off the coast of southern California halfway between the port... ...
ATCAGGTGGACTTGCAGGATTACCTCAAGCTGTTAAAGCAGTTCGTAAAGACCTTCCTAATGTTGTTAAGTATTTACGAGCAGGAGTAAAATCAAATCCTGAAGACTTAACTCCAGGAGAAGTTCGTTCATTTAAAATTATGTATGAAGCATTAGCTAACTACGCAAATGTGGATGGCACAGTAGCTCAAAGAGCTGAAGTGTTTGTTCCTAAACATGTTCAGGTTTTCTTAGATGAAACAAGTGATTTATATAAAGTAGTAAATGCTTCTTATAATAAAGTAGCAAGATTAAATAAACTATTTGGTACTGCTACTAAGAATCAAATAAATCGTTACCTTAAACACAATGAAGAGTTAATAAAGTTTGCTGAAGGTAGAGTTATGGAGCAAGGAGTATACTCAGGACTAAAGGCTGCTGACAAATCAGTTTTTAAATTTATTGATACTGCTGATGATAAAGTAATAAAAGACTTTATATCTAAGTGGGAAAAAACTATGGGGTTGAAACCAACTAAAGGAGCTGAAAGTTTATTTGATTCTATGTCTTATAGTCTTAATAATACAGCCTTTGCTTTATGGCGTAATGGTGTTTTATCTAAATTAAAATACAGAGCTTTAGAGCCTTTGACTGCTACGGCTATTTATACTAGGCAAAATTTAACTAGAGCTATAGGAGCATTAGCAACAGGAAATACTAAAGCTGCTGGAGGATATATGAACTTTGTAAACTTTTATGAAGGCGTAGGAGAGACCTTTAAAATGCTAGGTAAGAATAGACCGTCTACAGAACAACTAAAAAAAGACGGAATATTTGTTGGTCTTATGGATGCTCTTAATGCTACTAAAGTAGTTAAAGGACTAGCTGTTGAACCAGGAGGAGTAGCTAGAGGTAAGAACCCATTAGCTGCTGATAGAGTATTAACTCCTTTAACTAAAGCTGAACTTTCAAAAATTTTTGGTAAAGCGTCTAGTAATTTACAAACTCCAGGAGGATTTGAAAAAGTTTTTAATAATTTTACAGAAGCTTGGCAACTTGTTAGTCGTACTATTCCTTCTATAACAGATGTCTTTTCTGAAGGATTTGCTGTTAATAATACTATCCTTCACTTTGGAAGAGTTTTCCAAGATAATTTAACAGCTACTAATTTAAATTTAAGTAAATTACAACGAAAAAAATTAGAAGGGTTTTTTGCTGAGTATGCTCATATTATTTTTAGAGAAAACGGTAATGATGAATTACTAGGTCAATGGATGGTTAAGTTTGATGACGAGTTTATAGATGGTTTATCTAACTCTATGATTAAAGAAACCCTAAGAAAAACAGTCATAGCTGCTGAACAAGATATAGCTAGAATTACAGTTAAGGCAGATTTATTAGGAGCTGATAGAAATCCCATTGTTAAGTTAATAGGAGGGCTAGACAGTCTTGGTAATAAAGGTGTAAATACTGGTGAACTCAAAGGGCTAGGATCTTTATTGTATGCAAATTCTATAGGAGCCTTTATTAGATCAGGAACAAACTTAACTGCTGAAGGTTTACAATTAGTTTTACCTGTTGATACTATTAAGAAATTTAAAATGGGGGGAGTTGCTAGAGAAGAAGCAATAGGACAAACAGTAGTAACTGCAGGGTTTTGGTGGGCTATGACTGAGTGGTATAAATCAGGATCTTTTAAAAAAGACGAAACTAGAAATGAAATTGTTATTCCTACAGATGTGGGAGATTATAAGTTTAAAAGAGAACATCCTACTTTACATACAGCAGTAAATGCTGCTTATGAATTTTTATCTGCTTTAGATTACTACGATCAAAATAGATATTACTTAGATGAAGACGATGATACTTTGACTCAAATGACTCCTTATTTAAATGGTCTTAAAGGAGCTATTACTTCTATTTTGAATGATAGTTTTTTACGTACTATCGAAATGAATAAGTATTCGTTGCAAGCAGAAAATGTAGGACTAGACTCTAACCTTGCTGTAATATTTAACATGATGTATACTCCTTTTGATACTATGTTAGACATAATAGATAATACTACTACTGTTGATGGAAAAGAATATGAAGGAATGATAGCACAATATATTAGTGGTACGGACTCTGTAAAAGAAGATAAATTACCTTTACTAAGAAAAGCTATGGAAGCACTTGGAGCTCCTCCTTTAGAACCTAAATACAATGTTAAAGGAGAAGTCGTACAAGAAATAAATAAGTTTGGGGGAATTGTTAGATTGACTCCTAGTGACCAGCAAGACTGGGAAATTACAGCTCAGGAGTACGGGATACAACTTAAACCCAGGACTACAAAAACTTTAAATATTCCAGGAAGCTTACAAAAGAAAATAGTACCTAGAGAGTACAATCGTTTAGTTGCTGAAGCTATTAATGATTTACCTGTAAAGGGATATAGAACTTATAGTGATATAATGAATAGAGCTGTAAAAGCTATAGTAAATATTCACGAAGATAGTGGGACTCCCATAAACCCTGTACGATTAGAAAAAGAAATGAAAACTTTTCATGCTATTGTATACGATTATGGAGAAGCAGTAGCTAAACAAAAACTAGGACTTTACGAAGAAATGGCAGCTACAGAGTTAGAGATATTTAATAAAATGATGAGAAGGCATGGTAAATAATGAATAATTTAGAACAAGCATTACAGGCATTACATTGTGAAACCGCTGATTATATGGCTAGAGAGCTTCAAAAGTCTCGTGAAGACGAGGACTATGTTATACAACCTGCTCTTATTAGTTCTATTATTAAGTTTTTGAAAGACAATGATATATCTTGCGAGATAAAAGAAGGGACAGTTCACAGCGAACTAGTCAAAGAAGTAACACGAGAAGACGCAGAATTTTTAAAAATGGTAGGAGATTCAGTATAAGATGAGTGACATATATAACGGAGAGGAAGTAGTAATCCGAGGAACTATCACACGATCTAGTGGCAGTAGTAAAACTTTCGATGTCCGTGATCATATTAATCCTGAAACAACTGAAGTAGCTAGTCAGGCTGGACAATCAGTAGTTCAGTCTATAGTATCCCAGGCTTCTAGTATGGGAATGAGTGGGTGCATCGCTATGGGTAGTGGAGTCTACTTTCAAGCTGATGCTGTCACTGATAATTGGACTGAGGCAATCGAAGTAGCAACTCCAATGGTGAACGAACTTATAGAGACTGGTACTATACAAGAAACTTTACCAGCAGATAGTAAATACAATTATGTAGATATACCAACCACTACATCATTTTTAGGTATGAAGGTTGGCAAAGAAAGACAAATGCAGAAAGCATACGAAGCACTAACACCTGAAGAGAAAGAAGCAAGAGATGTCATTAAGCAATCCGTACAAACACCAGACGCACAAAACCCAGAAAGAGGAGCCAGTAGGATATGATTTATTTAAAGATTATTTTAGAATCAATAAAGGAAAACCTGATAGTAATTGGGATTGGTTTACTTGGAATACTAAGTATGATTACTATGTTCCTCCCCAAGAACAGTGGTATACGGAAATTTCTAAATTTCATAACGAAGAAGTAAACCATGATTGTCCAAACATTCCAGAGCCTACTACGATTTCTCTCATCGTTATTAGTTGCGTTATTGCCTTGGGGGTCAAACGATGGGTGACATGACAGAAAAAACTTGTGTTGGTATGATAGGCTATACATCTAGTTTAGGTATAGCAGAAATAAATGCTGTTCTATCTGCTCTTGTAGCAGTTTTGACTATAATATATTTAAGTATTAATATTTGGAGAAAGTTAAATGAAAAAGAAAAGTAGAGTAAACGAAGCTGGTAATTACACAAAACCTACAATGCGTAAACGTTTGTTTAATAAAATTAAAGCAGGCGGAAAAGGTGGTAATCCTGGACAATGGTCAGCTCGAAAGGCTCAAATGCTTGCAAGAGAATACAAAGCAAAGGGTGGTGGCTACCGTGGCTAAGGCTAAATCACAACAGTCTCTTAGTAAATGGACTAAACAAAAGTGGAGAACTTCTGACGGTAAGCCTAGTAAAGGTAAAAAACGTTACCTACCTGACGCTGCTTGGAAGGCTTTGTCTATTGCAGAACGTAAAGCTACTAATGCTGCCAAAGCTAAAGGTAATAAAAAAGGTAAACAACACGTGGCTCAACCTAAAAAGATTAAAGAGAAAACAGCGAGGTATAGATGAGCGAGTATAAAGTAACAATAGATGAAGACCAATTAGTTGAGGCTTTAACTTATAAAGTTAGTGATGTAAGCCCTTCACAAATTTTTAACGCTTCTGCTCAGGATAAAGGAGACAATGAAGCTGTAATAGAATTACATCTAAATAACTATCCTAATATTAAACTTGCTAATTTACAATATGCTAAAGTTGCTAGTTTAGATTCTTTGAACAATTTACCTAATAGTTTTAAATACTATTATTTAATGCTAAGTGATTTATATAATGTTTCTTTTCCTTCTAGTTTTAATAGTAGTAGTTCTTTATTAGAAGTTAGATTACATAATACTGGTGTAACAGGAACGTTACCTAGTTTAGCACCGTTTACAAATTTAGAACACTTTTCTATAGCAAACAATTCTTGGGGTTCTTGGATAACAAATCAATCAGGTTGGAACAGAGTTTTAGCTGATCGTCATTCAGACACTTCTTACTCTGGAGTTACTGGGGTAGCCTCAGACTTTGCGGTTTCTTCCACTTTAACTGTAGGCAGGTTTCAAATGAATAGTATTAATTCTACAGGAGTAGATAAAATTTTAGAAGCTTTCGATAATGCAGGAGCTTCCAACGGTTTATTAGAAGTTCAAGGTGGAAACATGGGTTCGCCTAGTGCAACAGGATTAACACACAAAACTAGCCTAGTCGCAAGAGGTTGGACAGTAGTAACAAATTAGGAGTAAATAATGAGTATAGAATTAATAGCAATGTTAGGTGGGAGTTTGTCAGGTTTTGTAATGAAACTAATAGCTGCCCAGGCACAATCACAAGCTGCACAACTAGATAGCATGCTTAAAAAACAAGGAATGGCTGATGATTCAGCAGATAGAGCTGCAGCTAGATCAGGACAAGCAGGTGCAATAGTACGAAGAGTAATAGCTATCTGTACTTTATTTGCAGTTATCTTTGCTCCTTTTATCTTAGCTTTCTTTAACGAACCAGTAACTATCGAAGCTAACAAAGCAAGCGGACTTTTTGGATTTCTTTTTGGAGATTTGTTTGGTAGAGGTAACGGATGGATAGAACTCCAGGGGTACGTACTTCTTCCAGAGGTTCGTCAAACTATGTTAGCCCTCGTAGGGTTTTACTTTGGATCCTCACAAGTTAAATAATGAATGTTACAGCACAAGACTGTAAGAAGAACCTAAAACTATTTACTTGGGTTATTTGGAAGCACTTGGGACTCCCAAGACCTACAGATGTCCAAGTAGATATTTTAGATTACCTAGAGAATGGTGGAGATAGAATCATTATCGAAGCCTTCCGAGGGGTAGGTAAGTCCTATCTTACAAGTGTATACGTTCTTTGGAGGCTCTTTAACGACCCTTCAGAGAAGTTTTTGATCGTATCAGCATCTAAGATACGGTCTGATGAGTTCTCTATATTCACTAAAAGGTTGATTAACGAAGTAGAAATGTTGTCTCCTTTGAGAGGTGGTTTCAGAGATTCTAACGTAGCCTTCGATGTAGGGGGCTCAGGAGCCTCTCACGCCCCTTCTGTTAAGGCAGTTGGGATAACAGGTCAGTTAACAGGAAGTCGTGCGACAGAGGTAATTGCGGACGATATAGAGGTAATCTCTAACTCTCTTACTAACGATATGAGAGCTAAACTACTCCATAGGTGTGGTGAGTTTGAGTCAGTACTAGTACCAGGAGGTAAGATTAAGTACCTTGGTACGCCTCAAAACTATGAAACTATATACAATAAACTAGCTGAACGAGGCTATAAGCTTCGTGTATGGACAGCAAGGATGCCTGCAGCAGAAGATTTTCTTAACTATAAGGGTTGCTTGGCTCCAATGATTACAGAATCAAACAAAGATGTAGGAGAGCCTGTAGACCCTCAAAGGTTTGACGAGTCAGATCTTAAGGACAGAGAAAGTAATATGGGACGCTCTACCTTCAAGTTACAGTTTATGTTAGACACTACAATGTCTGACGAGGACAGGTTCCCATTAAGAACCAGAGACCTTATAGTAATGCCTATAGAGGGCGATAAAGCTCCTACGAGTATACAATGGGGTGCTGGTAAGGATCAATGTATACAATCTATCCCTACAGTAGGCATGGGAGATGACGCTTGGTACAAGCCTTTATTCTATTCAGAGGACTGGGTAGAGTTCGAAGGTAGTGTTTTAGCTATCGACCCATCAGGTAGAGGTAAAGATAACACTGGATATGCAGTAGTTAAAGCCCTGCATGGTAAGTTATATGTAACTAGCCTAGGAGGAATCAAAGGCGGTTACTCCGATGGGGCATTACAGAAACTAGCTAACATAGCCAAAGAAGAGAAAGTAAATGCAGTTTACTTAGAGTCAAACTTTGGTAATGGTATGTTCACCAAGCTGTTCATGCCCTTTTTAGTCAAGACTCATCCTTGTACTATTCAGGAGACTACAGCAAAAGGACAAAAAGAATTACGCATTATTAACACTCTAGAACCTGTGGTTAGCGGTCATAGACTCATCATTAACCAGTCGGTCGTTGAAGAGGACTCTAAGTTAGCTAGAGACCCACTAGAGTACTTCCATTCCTTTGGGTATCAGTTTACTAGGATAAACAGATCCAGAGGATCATTGAAGCATGATGATGCGTTAGATGCTCTCGCTATGGCTGTAGAGTACTGGCAAGACACATTAGCTACAGATGAGAAAGTAGCTGAGGAGAACACTCGACTTAACTTCGCTATTGAAGAAATGGAGAAGACTACTGAGTGGTTAAAGGGGGGTTCTTCTTCTAAATCCTTAAATTGGGTAGGCATATAAGTCTTACACGCCAGTTTGTTAACCTGCTCCCTATTAGGGAAAGGGAAGGGTACTTTAAAGCCCTTAAAGCTAATACAGATATAGTTATAAAATAACTAAATAAAATAACTTCAAAACATTAAGGGTACTGAGAAGTACTTGAAAGGACTTAAATATAATGACAATGATACAACCTCAGGGTGTTGGTACATCTCTTTCAGGGAGTGCTCAAGCTTCTACTTTAGATAGTGCTGAATATGTTTACTGTGTAGATCGTAAGGGCACTGATGACGCTACTAGTTATATTCATATAGTAGATAGTTCAGATGGAAACAATAGGTCTGTAGCTATTAATAACGATACTGATGGAATAGTTATACGAAAACTAGCGACTGATAAGATATATGCTACTACTGCTTTAGGAGCTGCAACGACTGGCACTACTGCTGTGTTCTTTACTAAGGTTTCTAATCCAGCATTTATATATAGTACAAAGTACTAGTTCAAAATTTGTTACAAAAATCTGAAGGGGTAATTAAAGTCTTTAAAAGACTTTTTACCCCCTTCAAAGTTTTTCAAGACTCAAAAGAAATTAAAGTTCTTAACTAGCTGACTTTCAACGACTTAAGAAAATTAAAGACTTTAAAGACTTTAAAGACTCTAAAAGTTACAGAAGTTAAAGTTTTTAAGGCTTGGAAGGACATCGAAGTTATTAAAGTCTTTATACCAGCAAGTATTTTTTTTCTAAAGTAATTAATTAAATTAGTTTTATTATTCGCTTGACTTTAAAGACTTTATATGCTATAATAATATTAACAATCAAAATAGAGTCTTATAAAGATAATAATAAAAATAGTTTTATTAATGTGTTGACTTTTTAAGACTTTTCTGGTAGTATTATATTTATGAAAGTGGGAGAAAGAGTTAAAAAATCTTTAAAAGAATTTAAATTTCTTTTAAATAAATTAGTTGACATTGTCAACTATTAAAGAAAGGTAAGGAAAATAATGAAATTGGAATGGATTGAAGAAATTGAAGAAAATGAAGACCTTTATAAATCTTTTATGTCTGACGAAGACTATGAAGAATTTAAAAAGTATTGCAAGAAAACAAAGACTGACTAAGTCTATAAAATAGTTATGATCTTTGACATCTGAATAAAGTTTAATTACTTACAATCATTTTATTTTCTTGCAAATGGTTTGCAAGATATTATAAAAACTAATAAAAATAAGGAGAATAAAGAAATGAGTAATGCTAAAGTAGTTAAGTTCGCTAAAGAGTTCAACAACATTAATGATCTTGTAAGATTATCAAGAGAATATGGTTCTGTTCAGAGTCAATTCACTTGTAAAGTCTTAGAAGATGTTAAAAGACTTGAAACCTTTAAAAGGTTTGCGAAAGAAGTTTACAAGCATGTATGTCTTCAACATAATTGTGAGTCTAAAAAAGACTTGCCAAATGATGATGCTCTTAAACATTATCAAAATACTGCTAAACTTCTTTCAAGAGCTAAAAAAGAGTTAAAGTCTTCCTTAGGTGTTGAAGAACCTAAAAAAGTTACTAAGTCTGCAAGACTTAAAAGTCTTGAGAAGTCTTTGGAGTTCTGCAAAACTTCTTCACAACTTAAAAAGTACATTGAAGACTTAGAAAAGAAATATGAAAAAGCAAAGAATGCTAAATAGTTAGCAAGTCTTAATAGAGTTCGTAAGATCGTAAAGGTCTTGCGAACTTTATTTTTTTACTAATATGATTAATATCTTTAAAAGAAATTAGTTGACAATGTCAACTTTTCAAAATGTACTGTGTGTACTAACAAAAAATACAAACCCAGAAGGGAAAGGAAACAAATGAGTGATAGAATCAAATACGAAAAAAGTTCTTCAGCGTTGCCAGATAGGTACGAAGAAGAAACAGGTGGGTGGGAAGTACAACCTACCTATGTACAATGGCTAGAAAGCAAGGTCAGAGCATACGAAGAGGACAACCTAGACAGGCAGTTGAAGTCTGTGATAGCTAAGAATGAATCGTACTTCAAACGAACAGAGATGCTCATTCACGGTGACTTGCGTGACGCACTAGACGCAGGTTGGGGGGAGTGGATACGATGAGTGATGACTGGAAAGAGTTCGTGTGGCTGTTAGTGGGTTGTGTTCTTATGAGCCTACTAGCAGGTGAGATGTTCGTGTACTTCGTTGAGATGGGGAGATTGATATGAACTCACCACTACTGTTTACAAGCAGAAGCAACAAACGAGATACAAGAGACAAGCATCTACTGGAGAAGTATCCAGATATAGAGAACGAAGCAGAACGGTATTTAACTGTGGACTGCAAGGACTTGATTACTTACAAGACCAAAATAAAAAAGGAACACGGTGAGGAGTACCTCCGAGCTGTGGAAGTATACGCACTTAACATCTAACCAGAAGGGAAACTAATGAAATGTGTGTAGCAATAATCAAACCCGAAGGTGTAGCATTGCCTTCGGATGAAGTACTAGAGAGGTGCTTCATTCACAATCCAGATGGTGCAGGTATTGCTGTGCCATCTGTGGGAGGGGCTGAAATATCCAAGGGGTATTTCGACTTCGATCAGTACTTGGAAGCTGTCAAAAGCATGGTGACTACCAAGAAACTAGCGTTCCTTCACATGAGGATAGCTACGCTTGGTCAAGTGGATGAGGGTAACTGTCATCCGTTTCCATTGTGTGATGACTACGAACTAATGAGGAACATGGAACTAGTACAGGTAGGTACTGTGATGATGCACAATGGTACGTTCGATATGGACAACGAGGTAGACTCTGTGTCCGATACGATGACCTTTGCAAAAGCTGTGTACACATCGGGACTAGATCCTTTCAAGGACTCCAGTAGGTTCTTGATAGATCAGATCGCACATCCTTGCAGGGTGGCTTTCATGCGTGGTGAGCATTGGACTACATTCGGTAAGTGGGAGACAAAGGACGGCTGTATGTTTTCCAATGACTCCTTCAGGAGACCTGTGTACCCAAAAGCTCATATGCACTCTCGAACATGGAGTACTGGGGCTGGCACTTGGACTAGTAAAGACGGGTACAAGTTGTACTCTAAAGACTATCTAGAGCCAGAGCAGATAGAGCAGGTTGCTCTTGGCTATGATCCTCTTGATGGGAGTGTGTTAACAGATAACCACAGAGGCACATCTAGTAAGTACGACTATAGTGTCATTGTAAAGTGGCTCAACGAGGCTGACGATAGGGAGTTGCGATTGTCAGGTGTAGATAAGGAAACTATAAAGTACTGTCAAGAGTACAGAAAGGTGAAACAAAATGGAATCATCAAGTAAGAAAGCTATTAGGAATGTCCTAAGCTATCTTCATCATCACTCTGAGTTCAGAGGTGAGTGTAGGCTAACGCTTAGAGACCAGAAGTATCTTACCTTAGTTAGAAAGTGGACTGGATGGTCAAGGTATATATACGACTTAGCAGGTCAACGTATCTTTGTGAAAGGTGCGGAAATCCACGGTCATCTTAGAGGTAGGCTACCATTGCAGTCGTCGGATACTACAATCAATGAGAGCGTTGATTCTATCATGCTTCTGTCACTAGACGAAACACTGCTATGTGTGGAAACTGAGGAGGGAGGCTATACTGCTCGTTTACCGCTAGAGTGGTTCGAAGAAACGTATGAGTACTGTTACGAAAATGTTTCACAGTATTGGATCTGTGATGGCTCAAGGGACATAGTCGCTGGTCACAGATGGGAGGCTCCTCTCATCAATGGTCACAGGTACTGTCAGGATCACTTGGATAGGTACTTCGTACATTGCGTAGAATCAGGTGAATACGATGACAGTCGAGAGATGGTAAAGACTCCAAGAGGTTGGATGACTAGACTAGCTGTGCAAACATCAGAGTTCAGAACCTGTAATAGTTGTGGTAACTTAGCACACGAGAGCTTGTACATATCCTTGTGCAACTCTTGTGGTGACCAGCAACAATATGATGCTGACAATAGGAGTTATTCTTCAGAGTATCACTCATGTTATCATTGGAAGAAGCATATCTTGGATGACGAGGATGAAGATGTTGTCCTGTACGGCTGTGAGATCGAGGTTGACAATGGACAGCGTGAAGATTCGCTTGACCTTGAGGATATTAGAAGTCACGATCTAGTAGCTGACATCCAATCAGATGGTAGCTTGGAGCAAGGTTTCGAGGTTATCACTCATCCTTCTTCTCATGGATACCTGAAGGTACATCTAGGTGACGTAGTACAAGACTCCATGGAGTACATGGATTGTGAGTACGAACACAAAGCTGGCTTTCATGTTCATGTGGGCAGAAGTCATCTAAGTGGTGATGCTTGTAAGAGACTTGACTACTTTGTCCACAGGTACAGAGAAGAAGTAACTCAATTGGCTTATCGTGACAGTGATGAGTGGGCTGGCTTCAACAAGGACATCAATGATACGTTCGATCTGTTCGGTAAAAGCAACTCAAGATATGAAGCTATCAACTTCAATAACGATAGAACAATAGAGTTCCGTATGTTTGCTCCTCCGCCTACCAAGGGTAGAGTAGATATGTACTTGGACTTTGTGAAGTCTGTGGTAGAATACTGTAGACTCACAACTAACTATCATGTTCAAGAGGAGAATGCTTGGAGGGATTACGTCAAGTATGTGAAAGCCAATAGGCACACCTATGACGTACTAATAAAACATCGGTTGTTCAGAGACCTAATGACAGAAGGAGTATAACAAAATGTGTATAGCAATAGTAAAACCAGCAGGAGCAAACGTTCCTAGCTATGATAGAATACTGAACTCGTGGGAGTCCAACCAAGATGGTGGTGGCTTCGCAGTTCAACGAAAAGGTAAGACTCTCATCAAGTATGAGAAAGGTTACTTCGATATGGATAAGTACTACAACAAGTTAGTAGACACCATTAAACCAGAGGACACAGCATTGATCCACATGAGGATCACTACTCATGGTGGTACGTCTAAAGAATGTTGTCATCCTTTCCCTATCAGCCAAGACTACGACAATATGCGTGAGACTCATGGCAAGTGTAAGAAGATAATGATGCACAACGGTATACTAGGTGGTGCGTTTGGTCAGGTGGACAAGCCTGGAGTGTCAGACACTATGGAGTTGGTCAAGTATCTAGCTAAGGCTAACTTTGATACCTACGGTGAAGGCTTCCAAAGACTTATGGAACCTATCCTAGGGTCAGGTAACAAAGTGGCTGTACTAACAGAAGATGGGTACACACTAGCAGGTAAGGGTTGGATTAAAGAAGACGATGGGTGCTTCTACTCTAACGGTACTTACGAGGATTACTACGC
>VMHT01051159.1_pt1 | contig 12301 bp, 12 predicted proteins | sample 4693611 | NCBI WGS metagenome assembly VMHT01 (sample SAMN12280063, study PRJNA550983) | marine metagenome | isolation source: seawater sampled from same location over 5 years 0.02-0.2 micron viral filtrate | place: USA: collected off the coast of southern California halfway between the port... ...
CTTACCAGAGTCAGTCATTTCATTTTCCTGAGTAGCAGCTGAAGGTGGCTCGTCAATTTTGCCAGTCTTGTCCTGATCCTTACCAGAGTCAGTCATTTCATTTTCCTGAGTAGCAGCTGAAGGTGGCTCGTCAATTTTGCCAGTCTTGTCCTGATCCTTACCAGAGTCAGTCATTTCATTTTCCTGAGTATCACTGCTAGCAGGCTTATCCTTTGGCTGAGTGGTAGTAGGTATGTCCTTTCCTGGATCTTTATCTTGGGTATCCGGAGTTGTCTCCTCTTCGGCATCTCCTGGATCCTTATCTTTTGGATCCTTATCTCCAGCAACCTCCTTTGCTAGATTGTTCTGCATTTTTGGATCCTTATCTCCAGCAACCTCCTTTGCCAGATTGTTCTGCGTTTTCGGATCCGTTTTTTTCCTTGTGCTTTTGTTGGCATGTCTTTTCTGACTATTGCATTTCCTTCTACGACGGGTACGCATTATCTGAACGCAAAGTTTTGGACAAGAAGATATTAGGATACACAAACATCAAAAAATGTTATTACAGATCGCAACATGCTGAAAGCGTGAAACCACTCAATACACGAGCAAGGTTGTTTCGCTGAAAAGAAAAAACACCAAAGGAACAAGGATGTTTGGATGAACAGCTCAAACACCCACCAAAAATATGGCTTCACAAATGATATTTTGTTGAAAAGCCAAAACACCAAAGGAAGAAAGCGTGACCAGCCACTCGCTCAATGAGCAAGGATGTCTTGCTGAAAAGCAAAAACAACCCACCAAATTAGAAAACTGTGAACAAGCAAGCAATAAACAAGCAGATGTTTGCTGAAAAGCAAACCACCAAAGGAACAAAAAAAGGAAGTTTGAACCAACACCAAAGGAACAAGGATATTTGGCCGAAAAAACCAAACACCCACCAAAAATATGCACAAATGATGTTTTTACACCCACCAAAAATATGCACAAATGATGTTTTTGCTGAAATCAAAGCACCAAAGGAACAAAAAAAGAAGTTTGAACCAACACCTAAGGACAAGAATGCTTGGCTGACAAAACCAAACACCCACCAAAAATATGCACAAATGATGTTTTTGCTGATGAGCAAAACACCAAAGTAAAATATAAAATACAAGCAAGGATGTCAGGATGAGAAGCCACGCAAAACACCAAAGTATTAAAGCCACCTCAGCCAAGCAAGTGCAAAGAAAGCAAGGCAACGGCTGTAGAGTTGATTTGTCCAACGGCCGCAACTTTGTAGCTAGCTAGCCACGACCCGGGGGTGGTTGGCTAGCTACAAAATTTGACTTTTTGACCTGGTGTGGGTTGGTGGTTTTAGGCCTTGCCTTGCTTTCGGCTTTACAAATTTTTTCTTTGGTGTTTTTCTTTCAGCAAAATATCATTTGTGCATCATATTTTTGGAAGGTGTTTTGCTTATCAGCAAAATATCATTCGTGCATATTTTTGGTGGGTGTTTGGTTTTTTAGCCAAGCATTCGTGTTGGTTCTGGGTGTCGTGGCTTCTCAGCCTGACATCCTTGCCTGTATGTTATATTTTACTTTGGTGTTTTGCTTATCAGCAAAATATCATTCGTGCATATTTTTGGTGGGTGTTTGGTTTTTCAGCCAAGCATTCTTGTCCTTTGGTGCGTCCTTGCTCATTCAGTGGTTTCATGCTTTCAGCGTGTTGCTGCTTGCTTGTTTTCATGTTGGAATGTTTTTCAGGTGAAGCATGGCTAAGCAGCAACAACCATCTCCGTCGCCTCTTCAGCAACGTCCTCCACCTCCTCCTCCTCCACTACTTTCTCAGCAACGTCCTCCTCCTCCTCCTCCTCCACTACTTTCTCAGCAACGTCCTCCACCTCCTCCTCCTCCACTACTTTCTCAGCAACTGCCACCTCGTCCTCAGTTCCCTCAAACGGTGCATCCACCTTGCCTCAAACAATCAATCCTCGCATCCACTCAAGTACATACACGCACATACCTGTTGTAGCAGTTTTTTTCCCCCCTAGCAAAATAGATGGTCTCGAATTGAATAATGCAATTATCAAATATGGCAAGAAGAGCAGTGCACACATTGCTATTGATTTTCCTCGTATATTATCTTACTGTTTATGGGCATCACATAGGTTTTGATCCCCTATGCATCGCAATTTGGTGCTCCTTCCGACCAATGGGGATATGCTTTTCATTCGCAGCAGCAGCAGCAACCACGATGTGGTGCTTATTCTTCCAAACCGCAACATCGTCAGCGACCGCAATCTGGTAATTTCAGACCAACATCTCATTGGGTGAACAACTCGCACGCATTGGAACACGGGACCACTCTTGCGAGCACAGCAGCGAAAAATAAGAGAAAACACCGACAAATAAACAGTCAACGTCCAATGGGGAAAAGCAAACGTAAGAAAAAAAAAAGAAAGAAAGCACAAAAAGCGCCAGAAGAATGCGAACTTCACAAGAAATATGCAGCCAGACGTGTACTCCAAAACTTGGCAACAAAAGAATGGTTCCCCGTGAAAGCAATGCATGATTACCCCACGAAAGCTTTAATGGACAAGTGGAAGGTATTGCTTGCTCCAAAAGTAAATTCACACGTAAGCGTATACGCACACAACATGAACTCATGCCACGTATTTTGGAATGCAGAAAATGCAAAAGGGATTTTTTTCTTTTAAAGCAGGGGATATTCTTGCTTGCTCTGTGCGAGGCATCCAACACCGACACCGAAAGATTCAAGGTGGTTTTTACGGTGAAGATTGGGATGTTTGGCGGATGGTAAATGGACACAGAGACAAAAGAGTAGGGATGAAGATAAAAGGGACTCATTTTCAAATGTGAGTATTCATTTTGCTTTATCGCTGTAGGGTTTGCTAATTTATGCCCGTGTAACAGTGTGTGCGACAAGTGCACAAAGAAATTAAACTACAAGAAGAAACGTGGTGAAAAAATGGTCTATGTTTACCACAACAAGTGCGATCAAAAAGAACACAAAAAAAAAGTTTCCAGTGCTAAGGCTCCTAAGAACAACGTTTGCGACAAACATATGGAGTTCGCGTTCAAATCCTGTCCAACGTGTCTTCGGCAGTATGAACGACAAATGAAAGGTTTTATCAATTTTTTTTACCGAGAAGTTGCGAATGCCGAAGATTTAAAGGGACTCCAGAGGGCATATGATGAATATGAGCAAGAAAAGAAAGTTTGTTGAATGTTAGCTAGCTATAATGATGCACGATTGACTGTACAAAGTAGCGACCAACTCATATCACTGCAGGAGAAAGGAAGTAAGGCTGACCCGACCAGGTATGGTGGCGATTTAACTCCTTATATCGACCCAAGAGGAAACAAAATTGCCAACTTTTTAGAAGAGGACAAACCCATCAAAGAATGGTTTCAATTTGCGAAAGATTTCCTTGCTGGTTCCATGAACGAAGGTTTGAGATGCATAATTTTGAACCCCCATTTCAAAACATTCTTCTTCAAAGAGAAACAAGAGAACTTGAGGACCGGTGTAAAACTAAAAATTTTGTGTGATTAGGGTTCTTGAAGTCTAACACGTACGCATGCATAATGTAACAAAACAGTTTTTTTTTTACTATGATTATACTAGGCCGTATTCAACTATGTGCGTTTAAGCCATTATAGCAAGTCACAAACACGTTGACTTAGGTGACTTGACTCTTACTGATAGTTATATTTGATTCAAATCACGATACCAACTCCCTACGCACGTCACATCTGGTGATAAGATACCGTGCAAAACACATATGCTTGCTTATTCAAGCATACATTTTTCTGTACTTTGTGACAAGCATACGTAAGCGCAAAACACAACGCACAGCACATAAAAGGCAAGCCAATGCACAAAAGTGAAAGTGTTCGTGAATAAATGCACGCTACCAGCGTGCTATCATTCAGTAAAGCGAACGGGCGCTTTCGCGCCTGTGTTGCTTCCAAATGGTGATGGTGGTGGCACGCCTCCGCGTGTTATCCGTAAAGCGAACGGGCGCTTTCGCGCCTGTGTTGCTTGCAAATGGTGATGGTGGTGGCACGCCCCAGCGTGCCCGTAAGCAATACATCTGCAGCACTCCCACATACGAGCTCGCACATTCACACCATTACCATTACCGTTACGCACTAGCATAAACTTGTCTGAAGAAAATTTTGATCTCTCCCTGGATTTGCAAAAGCAAACTTCAATGGATGTTTGGTCTTGCTATCTGTGTCATGAACGAATCCCACAAAAGCGTCAACGAGCGGTAAGTAGTAAACGAACGATACTCGCTTTTAACGAGCGGTGATCTTAGGTATTACGCATTATATGTATATATATAGCATCATTATCCATCTATTTTCCAGGCCCACACAGCCAACATGTGGAAAATGAATTCCGACCCATCGAGATGTGACAACGCGCAACGGCGAGGATCAAACCATGAAGAAATTATATCAGAGGATGCAGCAGTTGTAAGCACGGCACCGATAAGCGCAGCGGCGTTGATCACGAGACCATCAGGCGCAATGAGTTTAACAGAACTCGCGCGCCGCCCACCTAATTTGGAAGAGTTCCGACGCGCGTACAAAATAGTTGCGAACGCGAACATACAGACGTCACGTCATCCTAGAGCCAGAGACATGACCGCTTTGCAAAAAATATGGGATAATTGTTTACTTCGATGCAAGGGCACCTGCTGCAAAAAGTTCTGGGATTATTTCTTGGGGATACATGAATTTCCCGTGAACGTGATCGATACATGTTTACATACTGCAAAAAATACTTTCATGGAGCGTCATTCATCTGAATGGAAACTTTTTCCGACTAGCCGCCGCTCACTGCTCAAGAAAATTGAACATGTCAAAAAGTTCTGGCCGCAAATTCTACACCACGTAGAAATAGACCTCACTGCAGCTGGTCTTGCCCAAGAACTTCCGAGCGGGACCAAATCGCTTTTGTTCAAGTTCGTTGACCCTGTATGGGCATGGTTGCTGGCAGCGCAAAAGCAAAATCCTTTGGACATGCATTGGAGACCCAAGGGCCAAAATCATGCCATGCCCGTGTACGGCGGAGGAATACAGTATGGAGAATGTTTTCGGCAGGCCTGTGTGACATGTCCGGATGGCGCATATCCTATGTGTGTCACATTACATTGGGATGGTACCAGTGGAGGAGGAATATCGTCAGCTCCTATATGCATTGGGGTGGCAAACACCAACAGTTCATCTGCTGACACACAATTTTGTATTGGATATATGCCTGTGGTAGTTGATCAACAGAGACCCGAATTCTTGAAACGCCCTGACGCCACAGAATTGAAATTTTATATACGGCAAGAATGTTGTAGAGCAATACTGCGCGTGTTGGAATCTGCTGCAGTGACGGGTGTGCTATGCCGTTTGCGCAACATTGAAAACGAGGAGATCGAAAGATTACTCTTTCCACGTCTTGTTGCCATGAACTTCGACCAGCCTGAGGCTCAGCTCTTTTTTGGTAACGTACATAGCTAAGTGTAAACATCGGTTTTCAAATAACCTTAAAGTCGGTGTAGCTATATTTGCTGTATAGCTACAACGCGCATCATATGCAATGACTGCCTGTACACACGCGTTCAACGTACTTCTTAACGCACGGGTTACACACACTCTACGATCGGTTCCTAATACTGTGTACTTTAGTACACACTGCCTACTTTGCACACAGGCTTAAAGAATAAGACATCGTGCAGCAAATGCAGACGGCGCAAATATTACAGTGCATTCCGTAAAAGCACAAAACAAGAAGGGAAACTTGTGCGTACACTATACAGTTTGGTGCATGACAATCCCGGCGGGTTGGGGAGAAACATGCTAAAAACAATTGGTAAAAAACTGAACCGTTGGGGTTTCAATGCAAAACGGCGGTGTTGTCTACTTGAGATCACGGACGTTGACAAGGTGCTTGTGCGTATCCCTGGGCGAGATGAGGTGTTCCCCTGCTTGGACTATCGAGATCGCATGCACAGCATGTTCATTTTTTTGTGGCGTGTTATCACGGAAGCAATGCATCAAGTGGGTCTAAATCGTAGATCCAAACGAATTTTGGACCAGCGTTTGGCAGCAGTATGCGACAGGCGATGTTTCAGAAACGATATGGACCAGGCATACAGGCGTCAGAAGTCTATTTTTGATGGGACGGGAATGACCGCTTCAGATAAAATTTGCATGATGTTCCTGCTCCCACACGTTCTGGGTCACAAGCCTGATTTTATTCATCAAGACGTAGCGAAACAGTTGTTGAAGGCAATTGCACACGCGCAGCTTATGCTGATAGCCTGTAGAGGACTGCGATTATACACAAAATCCGAATTAGAGGTCATATTTGATCAAGGATACCTGGTCTTATTTAGGTGTCTCGAAACCATTCGATTACGAGATTTTGAGAGACGCATGCAAACACACATGGAAAATCCTGACAAGTACCCGAAGCCCAAACGATTTAAACATCAACATCGCGATGAAACCAGGTATAATCGGTTGCAAGTACATCATTATTGTCACATTTTTTCATCAAGGCATCTTTAGCTAGCCAGCCAAGTTACAGTGCACATTTCTATTCCCATTCCACTGACCTTAGGGGGGATTCGACTCGAGACATGACTGACACCGCAGACACTGCCGAGGAGGATTCAATGCCTGGCAATTTTTTTTCGCACGGTAATCACTGTCTGCAACACCAGCATTTCGTGGACCAAGTGATATCCGCAGGCGGATTCAACGTTCATTGCACACAGAGTGCGGAGGCGAAACACAAGGTTGTGATGCATCAGGCCTCCATCCGCGTGAGACACCTGGGCATAAACGAGACCCAGTCGTCCATGCTCCACTACCTGTGTCTGCGGGCACTTTTCCAAGCAATGAAACAAAAGGTTCCAAAGGAGGATATGCCCCCCCGAAGAAATTTTGCTGAAGGTGTGGCAGTTTGCATGTGTGCAATGAAGATGTCAGAGCATCCTAAATTCTGCTCACGAAATTTCCAAGCGAGTTTTCTACATCGTGAGGCACGTGTGGCTAGAGTAGAGTTGCTCGATTTACTGTGCGAAAAATTTGAACTGCCGCCAAGTCTCGCCTCGTACGCGCAACTGGAATGTCTCGATTACAAAATCGGACAGAAATACACCCGCGCTGACGGATTTGTAATGTGGGCGACAGATTCCAAGTATGGGAATACAGGGACTCACAGAAAACGACGTGATGTGTTGTTTCTGCAGGGATCCGAGACAACCGATGGAGGCACATGCAACGCCTTGTGTTGTGAAGCAATCTGCTTTGTCACTGTATCATCACTCCTTAACAATGCGAAGTTTGACCTCCCCCAAAGCATCCCTTCAGACATCGATTCGATAACGTTCATACTTGGTCGTTGGTTTGAACCACACAGCGACGCTGATTGCCGTGATGAAAACCATCGACCAGTGTGTCCATCACCATTACACATTAATCATTGCCTCTGGAAGTATGCGCGCGCCAGGAACGAGAGGCGTATGTTGGGAACTCGGTACGCAAGTACACAGACTGGTCTGTTTGAAAGGCGCACTATTGACAACGAAAAGCATGCATACTTCTGTCTTGTATCACCTGAAAATGTGTTGTGCAGGGCAAACATGTGTCCTCAGTTTTTGAGTGATTCCTCTGAGTTTGATACTAGTACATGGATGCAAACTGTGGTTTTGATCTAGCTAAAATAGTTACCGTAATGTTAAAAATAAGTTCGTTTCACGCACAATTGAGTTATATTTAGGTAGCCCCGCGCTTTGTGTTTAACAATTAATAAAAATTATATTATTAATTAATAAGTTATATTCCAAGTCTCGAACACAAAATTAAATTCAAGTTATATTTACAATTATATTATATTTGGGAGGGGCGTTTAACAATAAATCTTCATTGTATACAAAAAAAACAGTTGGATTACACTTAATAGTGATACTTGGAAATACAGTTTTTTTGTAGAACATATGACGCACGCACAACCACAACCAATGAGTTGGTCAGTTGGGAATAGGGTAGAGGTGTTGTGGGAGGATACGAATATATGGTGGGTAGCTACTATCTAGGTAGCTAGAGTGATTACTGTTGATGTGGATGACAATACAGTTCAAATTCACCATAATAATAATATATAACAATAATAATAATAATAGGGTACGATAATTAATTTGCGTATGACTTAAAACAATTTCTAAAGGTTGCTTCTTGGGCTATTTTCGTTCTTTTTCGAAAATTGAGAGAAAATTGGATTTAGTAAAAGAGGGTTCTGTTAGAGTGAAGCAATAAAATTTGTGGGGTGGCTGGTGGTATCTAGACGGGGATAGATGTATAGCCTATATGGGGGTCAGGTTGGATGTGTTTATGTAGCTAGTATATGGGGTATCTACCTGCAATTGTAGGTGTTGTTGGATCGGGGAAATGGCAGGGAATGGGATATCTATGGGAGGTGGGGGGGGGGGGTTATAGGGGGGGGTATGTTTGCAATTAGGGGGGGTTGTAGGTGTGGTGGGGCTCCAGTGGTTGTGGTTGTGGCCGAGTGGTTGGTGTTGCAGAGTATCACCATGATTATGATGGTGAACAAACATGGTATGGTCGTGAATGGAGTATTAGGAGAAAGTTATGATAGTTATTTAAGTCTAGCTAAGGTGTATTAATAAATACATTATATTTGATTATTTTATTTAATAATAATTAAATCAATTATATTGACTTGATAATTAAGTTATATTTGATTATGTCTATTTAACCTAAATCTAGTGGGGGGTGCGTTATAATCGAAAATTTCAGTATAACTTTTTTAACATAACGGTAGACCTAGTTAGTTCTCTCTAGCACTATGACTATGACTACTGTTATCAACCAAATCACGTACGGTATTTTAACCTAATCATGATCGATAGCTAGGTATTACTTACCATCGCACCGGAGATATACCAACGCTCAGGTTGTTTGCATCAGCTATAGAGTTGATATCTTGATTGTGCACAATATAAGGGCAGGTTGAAACTGTATCAATGAATTTCCAAAATGAGACTAATCAATGTTATCGATATACCGACATAAAAGTGATTATAGAGAGAGTCTAATTTTCATTTTCTCAAAAAATCACTGAATACGTGAAAAAACGTAGCTAATCTAAGATTTTTCAATTAAAAAAAGTCTTTTACGCCGATTCACTAGTCTAGAAACAATCGGGGTTGAAATCTATAGAAAAATCAATGATTTACCGACCATATTTCGTCCTAAATATCATTGAAACTATCTACACATGAAATCATAAAATTAGTGAGATCACTAAACCTATATGTTTTCATCATATTTCACCCTATTCTACTTACAAGACCTCTTCCCCTAGAGTAATCGGAGTCCTCAGTGATATCTGCAGACGTTGTCTCACTCGGGTTCTAAAACCGTTTTGACATAAATTCAGGGAATGAAAATGAGACTCTCGCTCTCTAGCTATACAACGTGTATTTTATGTTGTAGTTATTGTAGTGATAAATTTGTCCATTTTATATATTTAAGAATTTTTTAACTTAGAACTTAGTAATAATATTGCTTAGTTTAAGGATATTAACGGACACCACAATTAATTTTGTCAATTTAAAGTAACACCGTATAATACAAATTTTATTTTATGCGTGGTGGTAAAACAATTGATACGTTGATTTGTTTATAATGATGTAGTAAAATATGGTTTTAAGTTATCGAAAATTTGTTTTTTCATAGATTTATCATTCATTGCTAGATTATGAATTAGGATAGAGTAATTTTACTAATAAAATCATTTATTTCACTAATAAGCATTTTTACTAGATTATGAATTTGGATACTTATTTAACCCAATCATTAATTCCACTAAAATAATTCATAATATAGTAAAATCACTCTATCCAATTTCGTAACCATCTAGTAATTATACTTTGATTTAGTATAAATTTACTGTATTGAGTAAGAGTAACTATCTATTGTTTGTGAGTAAGGAAACTACCCCGGGGTAGTGCTGGATTAGGAAACGTGGATCTATTTATTAATGGATCGGAAAATACATATCCCCGAGGGAATTTTCCGCCCCGGCGAATAAATCAATGAAAAACTCTTCGTTATCTAACTTCTATCACCAATGGGGCCTTCGTTCTTTGTAACTTGAGAGTTTGTTGGGAGTGGTGGGAGGGTAAATAATTAAATCTCATAGAACGATTGACGGGGGAGTGCGAGAGTGTGTGATTGAGTGTGAGTGAGTGAGTGAGTGCGCGAGTGCGCGAATGAGTGTGAGTGAGTGCGAGAGTGTGTGATTGAGTGTGGGACGAGTGAGTGTGGCTGAGTGAATGAGTGATTGAGTACGAGTGAGTTGCCGAGTGAGTAAGTGAGTGAGTTGCCGAGTGAGTAAGTGAGTGAGTTGCCGAGTGAGTAAGCAAGTGAGTGAGTTGCCGAGTGAGCGAGTGAGTGCGCGAGTGTGTGATTGAGTGTGAGTGAGTGAGTGAGTGAGTGTGAGTGAGTGAGTGAGTGTGAGTGAGTGAGTGCGCAAGTGAGCGAGTGAGTGTGAATTTGCAGAATTAATGTTATCGACATATCGACATAAAGTAATAATAATATATATATTTTTATGTTGTACTTGTAGTAGTAGCTACTAGGCCTAAATTGAACAATTTTTGTACATTCGAATGCATATTAGAAATTTAAGGGTTTTTTTATTTCAGAAGTTAGATAACTCAACCAAGCAATATGCAAACAAGCAAAATACACGCATAATAGCACACGCTTGCTTTGCGAATCAAATCAGCACCTCCTATCAAGGGGGGCCACATTCTTTGTCCCACGATCTTTGGGCTTTGTGCTTTTGCCACGATTTCATTCGAGCTTCTGCCTCGCTGTAGCTTATGTAACGCGACTCTTCCGCCGTGACGGGTTCCGATTCGGGAAACAGTCCTGGCTGTGGGGTGTTGTTGCTCACAAGAGCCTCTGACGCAGTCTGTACAAATGAAGTACTAGAACGTGCGTCTGTCTTCGTCGATGTGATCTGCTTCTCATCTGAAGTAACCGCGTCCGAACAGCAGCAGCAGCAGTTTCCCATTCCTACGAGACACAAGTGATGGAGTGACTACCTGATGAGGCACGCAAACATAAACAGCCAAACCAGCAACAAGTAAGCAAGCAATGGCAAAAAAATGAAACACGAAAAATAAATTATCAAACACACAATAGATAGATGTTTTCGCTCAGCTAACGCATCCTTATCTAACTAATCTGATGGCAACACACCAGCCATTGGACAAACATAGCTACAGAAACAGTGATTTCACACTGGACATGTGAAAGCACACAACAAGCAACGATATTTTGCTGGTAGCAAAAGACCGCAAAGGCAATACAGTAGCTAATTACACGCTGAAAGCGTACACACAAGTATTTTTGCTTGAAAAAGCAAAAATACAGGCAACGCACACAAGCAACAAGCAGCCAACGATAGGCAGCCGAGTTAGCTTATTAAACAAAAAACAAGCAACGATCATTTGCTGGTAGCAAAAGACCGCGAAGGCAAGCAAAAATGCAACAGGACACAAGCATTTTTGCTTGAAAAAGCAAAAACACAGGCAACAAGCAACAAGCAGCCAACGACAGGCAGGCAAAGAACAAGCAACGATCATTTGCTGGTAGCAAAAGACCGCGAAGGCAAGCATTTTTGCTTGGAAAGCAAAAATGCAGCAGCCAACAGGCAGGACACAAGTATTTTTGCTTGAAAAGCAAAAATACGCACACCAGCAGACACAAGTATTTTTGCTTGAAAAGCAAAAATACAAAAATACACCAGCAGACACAAGTATTTTTGCTTGTAAAAGCAAAAATACACAACAAGCAAGCAGCCAAGCAAAGACAGGTAGGTGCTTATTTTAAAGCAGGCCAGCCATATAGCTATTGCTTCATACCGCCCGTAAAGCTGTTTAGCTACAGCCAGGCAAACTGGCCTTAGGCTGAGTGAAGCAAGGCTAGCTAGCTAGCTACAGCCAGCCTCACTCACCCCCGGGGTACTATGCATGTTGTGGGGGCTCCAGTTAATTGTGGGTGCTTGGGCTGGCTTGCTTGCTAGCAGGGCCAGCCACTGTCTCGCTACTCTTTGGTGTTTTGCTTTCGGCAAAACATCACTGTGTCTCGCTACTCTTTGGTGTTTTGCTTTCGGCAAAACATCTTTTTTTCTGATATATGGTGTTTTGCTTTCGGCAAAACATCCTTTCGTTCTTCTTCATATATATTGATATATGGTGTTTTGCTTTCGGCAA
>VMHT01117175.1_pt1 | contig 12301 bp, 16 predicted proteins | sample 4693611 | NCBI WGS metagenome assembly VMHT01 (sample SAMN12280063, study PRJNA550983) | marine metagenome | isolation source: seawater sampled from same location over 5 years 0.02-0.2 micron viral filtrate | place: USA: collected off the coast of southern California halfway between the port... ...
TAAACTTATAAAGAACCTTTAGTCGAAGGAATTGATTTTTTATTCCTTGGGTCCATTTCCAATGCAGTTCTTAAGGATCTTGCTAATCCTTTAAAACAAGATTCAATTATGTGGTGACTATTATCACCATAAATATTTTCAATATGAAGAGTAATCCCAGCAGCTTGTGAAAATGCTTGAAACCATTCTTTAAATAGTTCTGTATCCATCTCTCCAAGCTTTTCAACTTTAAGATTAACTTTCCATATTAAATAAGGTCTGTTAGATACATCAATTGCAACTCTTGTTAAGGTTTCATCCATTGGAATCATAGCGTGTGCATATCTTCTTATACCAACAAATTTTTTAGATGCTTTTTTTAAAGCTTCACCAATCGCAATACCTGTATCCTCGGTAGTGTGATGAAGATCAATATGAGTGTCACCCTTTGCTTTAATATTCATGTCTATCGAAGAATGTTTTGATAATTGTTCAAGCATATGATTTAAAAATCCTATTCCTGTGTCAATTTTGTATTTACCATTACCATCAATATTTAAATCGACACTGATGCTGGTCTCTTTAGTTTTTCTACTTATTTTGCCTTTACGCTTCATAATTAAAAAGAGGTATACATATATTATCCATTTATGGCAATAATACTAAACCTGGGCTTGAACTATCAAATTTAATATCCATTTATAGGTTATGACAACAATAGTATTAGTTAGAAAGAATAATGAGGTAGTAGTTGCTGGTGATGGGCAGGTAAGCATGGGAAATACTGTAGTAAAAAGCACTGCTTCAAAGGTGAGAAAAATTGAAAAAAGAGATGTTGTGGCTGGCTTTGCAGGTTCTACTGCTGATGCCTTAACTTTATTTGAAAGATTAGAAGCTAAAATTGAAAAACATGCTGGTAATTTGTCGAGAGCAGCTGTTGAATTAGCAAAGGATTGGCGTACAGATAAATATTTGAGAAGACTCGAGGCCTTAATGGCTATTGGAGATAAAGATAACAGTTATATCATTTCTGGCACGGGAGATGTGCTCGAACCTGAGGGTGATGTTATTGGGATTGGATCTGGTGGAAACTATGCTTTAGCTGCAGGAAAAGTTTTAATGGGCACAGATATGAGTGCTGAAGAAGTTGCTAAAAAAGCTATTGAGGTAGCTTCTGAAATTTGTGTTTTTACAAATAACAATATTAAAGTTGAAAAAATTTAATGGAAAAATCTAACGTTACACCACTAGTACCTAAAGAGAAATCATCTAAAGAAAATGAAAGTTTAGTTAGTTCATTATCTCCTAGAGAAATCGTATCAGAATTAGATCGTTTTGTAGTTGGTCAGAATAAAGCAAAAAAAGCTGTGGCAGTAGCACTTAGAAATAGATGGAGAAGACAAGCTCTAAAAGGTGAGATGAAAAATGAGGTTTTGCCTAAAAACATTCTCATGATTGGGCCTACTGGTGTTGGTAAAACAGAAATATCTAGAAGACTATCAAAGCTTGCGGAAGCGCCATTTGTCAAAGTTGAAGCAACGAGATTCACCGAAGTTGGCTATGTTGGAAGAGATGTTGAACAAATAGTAAGGGATTTAATTGAAATTGCGATTTCAATGGAAAAGATAAAGAAAAGAAAAGAAGTTTTTGCAAAAGCTCAAAAACTTGCTGAAGAAAAGGTTTTAGACGCACTTGTTGGAAAAAAAGCAAGTTTAGCAACTAGAGAAAGTTTTAGAAAAAGACTTAGAGATGGTGATTTAGATGACAATGAAATAGAGATAGCTGTAAATGATACAGGTAGTGGCAGCGGTACGTCTTTCGAAATTCCAGGTATGCCCGGTGCGAATGTGGGTATGATTAATATTGGTGAAATGCTTGGTAAGTCTATGGGTGGTAAAGAAAAAAAGAAAAAAATGACTGTTAAAGAATCTCATGAAATTTTAATCAATGATGAGTCAGATAAATTAATAGAGCAAGATAAAATTATTAAAGCTGCTAAAATTTCTACAGAAAATAATGGGATTGTATTTCTTGATGAGATCGACAAAATATCTGGTAGAACAGATAGAGTTGGTGGTGATGTTTCAAGGGAAGGTGTTCAAAGAGATTTGCTTCCTCTAATAGAGGGGACAACTGTAAATACAAAATATGGACCAATAAAGACTGATCATATTTTATTTATTGCCTCTGGAGCTTTCCAACTTGCCAAACCTTCTGATTTACTTCCCGAATTGCAGGGTAGGCTTCCAATAAGAGTAGAACTTGAGGCACTAACAAGTGATGATTTTAAAAGAATCCTTAAAGAGCCTGATTTTAGTTTAATAAAGCAATATGTGGCATTATTAAAAACTGAAAATGTCGATTTAGAATTTTCAGAGGATGGAATAAATTCAATTGCAAATATAGCATCTGAAGTTAACGCGACTGTTGAAAATATTGGAGCAAGAAGATTGCATACTATCATTGAAAAAATATTAGATGAAATAAGTTTTACAGCAACAGATAGATCGGGTGAAAAAATAGTAATTAACAAAGAATATATTAATAAAAATTTGGATAATTTAGTAAAAGATACAGACTTGTCTAAATTTATATTATAGTTTTTTTTTCTTTAAATAAATATAAAAAGCACCACTTCCACCATCATCTAAATCTGCATCTTCAATGCTGTTAATCATATTAATCAAATCATTATTAGTCTTTATATACTCTGGCACTGAATATTTTAATATTCCTAAATCTTTTGAGACATATGGATTTTTTTCATTTTGAGAATGAATACCTTTTCCTGTTACTATTATTAATTTATTAATCTCTTTATCGTAAGAGTCATAAATTAAATCTTTTATTTTCGTGTTGGCCTCTTCCAAAGAAAAACCATGTAAATCAAAAGAAATAGTTTTTTTTGCTTTTTTATGATTAAGATCTAATTCTTTATCAGGCAAATTTTCATCATTTGATAAAAAATTTTCCCAATCTTTTTTATCTTTATCTGAAATTTTACTATTCAATTATGTTAAAATATCTACTAATTGCCAGTTAGGATTATTTGATCTTGTATCTCTTGAGAAGACCCATGTATCATATATCTTTTTAATTTTTTCTGGGTCACCTGAAACAATTTTCTTATCTTTATCTCTTATGCAAGTTATGACCTCAGCTACAAAGTCAACTGTTACTTTTAAGATATTATTCATTTTATTATGCTCTTTAATATCAGCTGAATTAACTCCAATAAATGTTATCTCTGCAAAATGACCTCTATCACCTCGTTTTTTAAGAGCTTCATTAAACTGATCATGAATTTTTTTGCTTAATAAAGATTTGCTTTTTGTAAGTTTATTATCATCGTCACTAAAATCTGTAATAATAGTTTCATAGGCAATTTTAGCCCCTGATAAAAACTCTTTTTGAGCATCTGCATCAAAGTTTTCTTTTTGCTTAGATTGTATGTTTGGATCAATATTTTTTAAAATTTCTTCAAATTGAGGTGCTGCTTTACCTTCAAAACCAGTTCTTTTACCTAGTATTCCTCTTAATCTTAAAAAAATAAACCCTGCAATCATTGCAAGTAAAATTATGTCTATATATTCAAAACTATAATTCATATTAATATTAATAATTTAATTACTATGTTGATTAATTTCAACTAGCAATTACATTAAAGACAAATGAACACACTCTTATTAACAGTAATTTTAGTTCCAATAATTGAAATTTATCTATTTATCAAGATTGGCTCTCAAATAGGAGCTTTTAACACAATCTCATTGATATTTATTACAGCTATTATTGGAGTTTTCTATGCAAGATATGAGGGATTAAATACTTTAAAATCTGGGATACCTCAGTTGATTAAAAATGAAATGCCTGCTTATGAAATAATATCTGGTGCTGCGATTGCTTTTGCTGCTCTTCTATTAATTATTCCTGGCTTTGCGACAGACTTGATTGGTTTTTTATTAATTTTTCCTGTAACCAGAAAATTAATTTTTGGAAAAATTTCAAAAAAATTAAAAAAGAAGGAAAATAGGAAAAATCATTTTATAGATGGTGAGTTTGAAGATATAGAAGATGACAATGACAGAAAAATTTAAAATTCTTGCAAAATTTATTAAAGACGCTTCAAGCGAAACTGCAGATATTGAAACATATTTATTTGTTAAAGAAAATATTTCTAAATATCAGCTAAATATAGAAATAACATCTAAAGCACTAAAAAATAAACTTATTGAGGTAAATACTATGCTCAAGTTTGAGGATAAAGAACCAAATGAAAAAAAATCTTATTACGAAATAGTTTATACGACAATAATTAAGGTAGATGAGGAAGTGAAAGAAAAAAAAGAATTAGAGAAAATAATATTATGTGACGTGCCGACTAAAATTTACCCAGAATTAGAAAATTCATTTATTAATTTAATGCATAATTCGGGTCATCCTGATATTAATCTGGAAAAAAAGATTGATTTCATTAAACTTTATAATGAAAGGTTCAACTAAAATAATTTTTTCTTAAATTATTTTTTAAATATATTTTATGTTTTTCTAGTTCTTCATTTGAAGGAACTATAACTTTTTTAAAATATTGAGTTGGTTGATTATTTTCTTTTATCGATTCTGTTTCATGATTTTTAAAATCTAGTTTGGGTTCTTTTTGATCAATTAAATTTATATAAACTTTTGCTAATAAATCACAATCTATTAATGCAGTATGTAATTTTCTTCTAGAATTATCAATTCTAAATCTTTTACAAAGTGCATCTAAACTAATAGAAGAGCCTGGAAATTTATCTCTGGCTAAAGTTAATGTGTCTATTATTGTATTATCTAATTTCTGTTTGCCTAATATTTTTAGTTCATTATTTAAATGTGAAATATCAAACTCTGCATTATGAATAATTAATCTTTTATTTTTAATAAAATTCAAAAATTCTTCGGCTATTTCTTTAAATTTTTTTTTGCTAGATAAAAATTCGTCTGTATATCCATGCACTTCAAACGCTTTTTCAGAAACCCTTCGCTCTGGATTTAAATAACAATGAAATTTGCTTTTTGTTGGTATTAAATTATCTAATTCTAGACAAGCAATTTCAACAACACGATGCCCATCTTTAATTGATAATCCTGTTGTTTCAGTGTCTAATATAATTTCTTTCATTTAATATTTCATTTAAAATTTTTTTTATACTTCTTTTAACAGATTTATTTGTAAAATCATTTTTAATAATAAATTTAGATTTTTTCTTTTTATAACTAAGTGGTAATTGAATATCTTTAAATATTCTATAAAGTTTTTTATTAAAGCTATTTCTTTTTTTTAATCTTTTTAAAATATCTAATTTTTTTGACTCAACAAATACTAAAATATCTTTCTTATTATTTATCTTATTTTCTAACAAAAGTGGTATATCTAAAATTACAATTCTTTTATTTTTATTCTTTCTTAAAAAAATATTCATTTTCTTTCTTACTTCTAAATGAACAACTTTAACTATTTTATTAAGATTAAATTTATTAGACAATATAGCTTCAGCTAATTCATATTTACTTACTGGGAATGACTTAATATAACTGGGTAAAATTCTACTTAACTTTTTAAATATTTTTTTATTTTCTTTATATAGTTTATTCACTACTAGGTCGGCGTTAAATACAGGGTATCCAAAATTTTTTGCTATATAGCTTTTGCCAGAACCAATACTGCCTAAAATTCCAATTCTAATCATTTTCCAATAATTGAAGAACTTTTTTATTAACTGATGGTAAGAGCCCGTCCGACACATTGGGAGCTATTGTAAATAAACTAAAGGCTGCTTGTGCTTGATAAATAAACATCATTTTTCCATTCTCAATCTGATGGCCACGCTTTTCAGCCTCCAAAAGAAAATTTGTTTTTTTTGGATTATAAATAACATCATAAAAAAATTTCCCTGAGGGTATTTGATCATAATTTATTGGTATTTTCTCATTTTCTTTAAGACCCAAGCTTGTAGTATTTATAATCATATCAAAATTTTTAATATCTCCCCATTCTACAAGCTCTAACTTGGGAAATGATTTTTTTAAATTTTCAGCTTTTTCTTTGGTTCTGTTGCTCAACATAATAGTAGAAGACTTCATTTCTTCTAAGGCATAAATAATTGAAGGTGTTACACCTCCGGCTCCTAAGATAAAAATTTTTTTTCCTTTTGCGCTATATTTAATGTGTTCTAATGAAAGTTTAAATCCTAGAATATCTGTATTTCTACCTACTATTTTATTTGAACCCGTAATACTATTTTTTTGTATGTAAATTGTATTTACTGATTGAGTTACTTCTGGGATCTCTATCTTGTCTAAAAAAGGTATAACTGATTTTTTAAACGGCACAGTAACATTAATGCCATCTATTTTGCCATTTCTCATTTCTGAAATTATTCTCTTTATATCATTTTCTTCAATCTGTTTTTTTTCATAAACAGCGTCAAAATTATTTTCTTTAAACCAATAATTATGAAGTTTAGGTGACAATGAATGATCAATTGGATTTCCTATAACTAGATATTTTTTCATTTATAATTGTTTAAATATTCTTTAATTTTTTTAATTGGTAGGCCCATTATAGTATCTTCATTTCCTTCAATCCTAGAAAATAGAGACCTGCCCTCACCCTCAATTTGATAAACATTGTAAGCATATAATTTTTCATCTGATATTTTTGATAAATATTTTTTCAATTGTTCATCAGTAAAATTTTTCATTGTTAAGGCTGCTTTATCAGTATAATTCCATACCATTGAACCATTTTTTGAAATACATACTGAACTTACCAAATAGTGTTTTTTACCATTAAGTTTTTTTAAAATTTTAAAAGCCTCATCTCTATTTTTGGGTTTTGAGATTAATTCTCCCTCCAAATCTATTACGCTATCTGCTCCTAAAACTAAATGCACTTCATTGGCCAAACTTACTTTATTTGCTTTTAACTCTGCTAAGTTTTTAGAGACAATTTCAGGTGTAGCTTTTTCTTTTATTAAAGTTTGTTTAACAATATCTTCATCAACATTAGATGGTTTCACCGTGCTTGATATATTGTGTTTATCAAGAATTTCTTTTCTTACTTTGCTCTTTGATGCAAGAACTATATTAAACATTTTCTTTATAAATTTCGTAAATTTTAATTATTGATGCTGCTGTTTCCTCAACTGATTTTCTAGTCACATCTATTGTTGGCCACCTATATTTTTTAAAAGTATTTTTAGCATCTTCAACTTCTTTTTTAATTTTATTTAAATCTGTGTATGATTTATTTTCAGTTTCTTTTAAAGAATTCATTCTATTTTTTCTTATGTCCGCAAGCCTTTCTGCCTCAGTATTCAAACCAACTACACAGACCATCTTTGGATTTTCTTTGAGAATTTGAGGAATTGAGTTTTCGTTAACTAAAGGAATGTTTGATGTTTTAAAGCCTTTGTTTGCTAAATAAATCGCTGTAGGTGTTTTACTTGTTCTGCTTACTCCTAATAAAATAATATCAGACTTATTTATTTCTTTAATAAGATTTCCATCATCGTGATTCATCGTAAATTGTATCGCTGCTATTCTTTGGTAATATTCTTCATTTAGAACGTGTTGACCGCTTGGTTGGTGGGATGCTTTTTGATTTAATAATTTAGAAAAACTCAATATAAGATCTCCTAAAACTCCAAAACAAGGAATTTTTTTATCACCACTAATATTTGCAAGAGTTTTTGCTAGATTGCTGTCAACTATCGAATAAAGAATTATGGAGTTTAAATGTCCTTCTGCGTCAGATAGAATTTTTTGAATTTGATTTTCAGTTCTTGTGAAAGAGTAAGTGTGAATTTTATAGTCTATATTTTTAAATTGAGCTTTAATAGCAAGGAAGATTCTATCTAAGGTTTCACCCGTGGAATCGGAAATTAAATAAATTTGGTATGTATTAGTCATGTATAAACTGTTAAGAATATTTTACTATTTTAATCATATAAAAATATTTTAATCTTTTAAAATTAATCATGTAAAACAAGGGTTTTATTAACATTATCAAACATGTGAATAAAGATTATAAGGTATTTTGTAAAAAATTAATAAGCTACAATTTTTCATATATATTTAGTAAATATTTAGTTTTAAGTGTTAATAAAGTGTTTACAAAATGTTAACTAAAATTAATCCTCATTATTCACAAGACATGCTACTAAATCTATTAATTATATATAATTATTTATATGTCAGCCATTAAAGAAGTTATTGTTAATAAAAGAACTGACTTAAATCCAGTATGGATTATGAGACAGGCAGGTCGATATTTACCAGAATTTAGAGAGATAAGAAAAAATAATCCAAATTTTATTAACTTATGTTTAAATAAGGAACTATCAGCAGAAATCACTCTACAACCACTTAAAAGATTTGATCTTGATGCGGCAATTATTTTTTCTGATATTTTAATATTACCTTACGGTTTAAATCAAAATGTAGAATTTAAAAAAGACTTTGGGCCATTATTGGGAGAGTTAGATTTAAACTTAATCTCTAAAGTAGATGAAATAGATTTTGTTCAAAAAGTTTTACCAGTTTATAAAGCAATAAATATAGTCAACAATCATCAACTTACAAAAAATAAAAGTACTATAGGATTTGTTGGGGCTCCATGGACATTGTTGGTTTATATGATTAATCAGCAGTCTCCCAAAAAAAAACTAAAAAAGAATTTTTTTAAAGACGAATTTTTAATAAATAGAATTTTATTAATTATAGAAAAATTTTTAAAGATTCACATTAAAAATCAAATTGATAATGGAGCAAATGTTATTCAAATATTTGATAGTTGGGCAGGTCTTTTAGAAGAAAAAGATTTACCAAATTTTATTTATACTCCTACTTTAAATCTTGTTAACTATGTTAAGTCTTTAAATGTACCCGTGATATGTTTTCCAAGAGAGATTAAGAATTATAAAGAGTTTTGTGAAATTGTGAAACCGGACGCAGTAAACATTGATTATAATATAAACCCTAAAGAAATTGTTCAAAATATAAAAATACCAATTCAAGGTGGGCTAGATCCGAAAATTTTATTAACAGACAAAGAGACATTAAAAAAAGAAACAATAAAGTATTTGGAAATTTTTAAAGATCATCCATATATTTTTAATTTAGGTCACGGAGTGCTGCCCGAAACCAAACCTGAGATGGTAGAATGGTTGGTTAATACAGTAAAAGATTTTAAATGAAGAAAGCTGTAATATTATTCAATTTAGGAGGGCCTGATAAGTTAGAAAATGTGGAATCTTTTTTGTTTAATTTATTTTATGATCCAGCAATTTTAAATTTACCAAATTTCTTGAGGCTTCCATTAGCAAAACTAATTGCAAACAGAAGGGCTCCAACAGCAAAAAAAATTTACCAAGAACTAGGCGGCTCATCCCCTATTTTAAAACTTACAGAAGAGCAATCCCACGCTTTGGAATCTAAATTAAACAAAGACGATAATTTATCAGATTATAAATGTTTTATTGTTATGAGATGTTGGCACCCAAGAGCAGAAAATGTTATTAAAGAAGTAATTAATTACAATCCAGATGAGATAATCTTAATGCCACTTTATCCGCAATATTCAGCAGCAACGTCTGGTTCGTCAATTAAGGAATGGAACGATATTTGTGCAAAAAATAATTATAAGGTAAAAACAAGTACTATTTGTTGCTATCCAACAGATAAAAATTTTGTTGAAGCACACAGAATTGAAATTTTAAAAAAAATAAATAATTTAAAAAATTTTAAATTAATATTTTCTGCGCACGGTTTGCCTGAAAAAAATATTAAAAAAGGTGACCCATATCAATGGCAAGTAGAACAATCGGTTAATAAAATCGTCAAAGCACTAAATATTAATGAGCTAGATTGGATACTAAGCTATCAAAGTCGAGTTGGACCTTTGAAATGGATTGGTCCTTCAACTGAAGACATAATTGTAGAGAATTCGAAATTAGGAAAACACATTGTTTTAGTCCCCGTTGCCTTTGTATCGGAACACTCTGAAACTTTAGTTGAACTTGACATAGAATATAAAGAATTAGCAGATAAAAATGGTTGTAAAAATTATTCAAGGGTACCAGCACTTGGAACCAATCAAAACTATATAAAAGCAATGTCTGATTTGATAATTAATAAACAAGATTATAATTTTAATGGAGAGCTTTTCCCTCCAAAATTACAATGTCCAAATCAATTCAAAAAATGCCCATGTTTAAATTATGAATAGTTATTTGTTATTTAAAAGCTTACACTTAATAGCTGTTATTTCTTGGATGGCAGGCCTTTTATATCTCCCCAGAATTTTCGTTTATCATTCTGAAAATAATAATGAAATTATTACAACTGTATTCAAAACAATGGAAAGAAAACTGTTCTATTATATCATGACCCCAGCCATGGCGTTAAGCTGGTTGTTTGGTTTAATTTTAATTCATGAGGTGGGTTTTGATCAATTAGCTAGTTTGTGGCTTAAATTAAAGCTTGTTTTAGTACTATTTTTAACAGTTTATCATTTTTATCTTGGCTCTTTACTCAATCAATTTAAATTGGATCAAAACAACAAATCCTCTAAATTTTATCGTTATATTAATGAAATACCAACTTTATTGTTAATTTTAATAGTTTTTGTAGTAGTTTTTAAGCCAATCTAAGGTTGAACTTTTTTAAAAAGTATATATATTTTAATGATTATTAAGTCCTTAATAATATTTAATCATGAACATACAAGAATTAAAACTTAAATCATCTGAACAGCTTATTACTCAAGCAGAAGAACTTGGTATTGAAAATGCTAGCACCTTAAGAAAGCAAGAAATTCTCTTTGCTATTTTAAAAAAGGTTGCTGAAAAAGAGGAAATTACAGGCGCGGGTGTCCTACAATTATTGCAGGACGGTTTTGGTTTTTTGAGAGCGATGGAGTCAAATTATCTTCCAGGCCCCGATGATATCTATGTAAGCCCGAGCCAGATAAGAAAATTTGGATTGAGAACCGGAGACACAGTAGAAGGACCAGTGAGAGCACCAAAAGAAGGAGAAAGATATTTTGCTCTACTCCAGGTTTCTAAGATAAATTTTGAAGAACCAGAAAAATCAAGGCACAAAATAGCATTTGATAACCTAACACCCCTTTATCCAGATAAGCAATTAGTAATGGAAGTTGAGACCACTAAAACTGAAAAAAAACCAGATTTAACACCAAGGTTAATAGATCTTGTCAGCCCAATTGGTAAAGGGCAAAGATCAATTATCATATCTCCACCAAAGGCAGGAAAGACAATGATTCTTCAAAGTATAGCAAACTCAATAGCTAAAAATTATCCAGAATGTTACTTGATTGTGTTGTTAATTGATGAACGTCCAGAAGAAGTGACCGATATGCAAAGAACGGTCAAGGGCGAGGTAATTAGCTCAACTTTTGATGAACCGGCACAACGTCATGTGGCAGTAGCTGAAATGGTTATTGAAAAAGCAAAAAGACTAACAGAACACAAAAAAGATGTAGTTATTTTATTAGATTCAATCACAAGATTAGGAAGAGCCTACAATGCAGTAATACCAAGTTCAGGAAAAGTTTTGACTGGTGGTGTAGACGCAAATGCACTCCAAAGACCCAAGAGATTTTTTGGTGCAGCAAGAAATATAGAAGAAGGTGGCTCATTAACAATTATATCAACAGCACTAATTGACACTGGAAGCAGAATGGATGAAGTAATTTTTGAAGAATTTAAGGGAACAGGTAATAGTGAAACTGTACTTGATAGAAAAATTGCAGATAAAAGAATCTATCCAGCGATTGATATTACTAAATCCGGAACAAGAAGAGAAGAACTGTTATTTGATAAAAATGATTTACAGAAAATGAATGTTTTAAGAAGAATCATAGCTCCAATGGGCACTATGGATGCAATTGAATTTATAAGCTCTAAGTTAAAAGATACAAAAAATAACGCTGAGTTCTTTAATTCAATGAATAAACCAGCTTAATTAAGTTTTCCAATATTCCAGAATAAAAGTTATAATATTTTATGACTATTTATGCTCTATCATCAGGTCCAGGTGTCTCTGGAGTGGCAATAATTAGAATTTCAGGCCCTGAAGCACCAAGAGTGATCAAATCTCTTACTTCAAAAGAAATTCCGGTGCCAAGAATGGCTACCCTTCGAGAAATAAACAATATCAACACTTCTGAGCTTATAGATGAAGGGATAATTTTATGGTTTCCTGGCCCTGAGAGCTACACAGGGGAGGATATGGCTGAAATTCATATCCACGGAGGTAA
>VMHT01134129.1_pt1 | contig 12301 bp, 7 predicted proteins | sample 4693611 | NCBI WGS metagenome assembly VMHT01 (sample SAMN12280063, study PRJNA550983) | marine metagenome | isolation source: seawater sampled from same location over 5 years 0.02-0.2 micron viral filtrate | place: USA: collected off the coast of southern California halfway between the port... ...
GTACTAGCTCGTATGGCTCGTCTACTTGACGAAGCTAACGTGCCTGAAGAAGGTCGTTATGTAGTAGCAGGTCCTGCGTTCTACGAGCAACTGTCTCAGTCTAGCTCTAAGCTACTTAACGTAGACTTCAATGCCGGTCAAGGTTCAATCCGTAACGGTCTTGTAACTTCTGGCAAGCTACGTGGTTTCAGCATGTATCGTTCTAACAACATGCCTGTAACCCCTACTACTGGTGCTACTGGCGCTATTGTAGCAGGTCACATGTCAGCATGTGCAACAGCACAGACTATCACAAGCACTGAGGTTATTCGTGACCCAGATAGCTTTGGTGACATCTGTCGTGGTTTGCATGTTTATGGTGCTAAGGTTTTACGACCTGAAGCTCTTGTAACAGCTTACTACTCAGTATAAGTAAAACTAGTGCGGGGGCTTTAATTAGCCCCCAATCTTTTACAAAGAATCCAATAACAGGATAAAGAATTATGGCTACAACGTATTTAGAATTAACAAACGAAATACTTCGAGAACTCAATGAAGTCCCTGTAACTTCACAACTCTTCAACGAAGCTCGTGGTATTCAAGTACACGTTAAAAATTCTATTAATCGTGCATACTTAGATATAGTAAACGCAGAACCTCAGTGGCCTTTCCTGTCAGTAGCCTCAAGCGGTGATGTAGACCCTATGTACGGCAACGTAGCAGTATCAACCACAGAAGGTCAGCGTTGGTACAACTTAAAGACTGATAGCACAGATATTAAAGATGATTACGGCTCAATAGACTGGGATAACTTTTATCTCACTACTGTAGGCGTAACAGGAGAAACAGCTCCTTATGTAGGCGCTAATCTTCGATTCACTACTACCGAAGACTGGAAAAATCACTTACGAGTTTCAGAGAATTTAGACGATGCGGATGGGCAAACATATGGTGAACCTAACCGCATTATTAGAAGCCCAGACTCACGAAAGTTTGGTCTTAGTCCAATACCAGACAAAGAATACAAAGTCTGGTTTTTTGCGTATAATCAACCAACACAGTTAGTAAACCCTGACGATACTTTAGTGTTTCCTGATACATACGCTTCAGTAATATCTGCACGAGCAAGATACTATGTATGGCAGTTTAAAGACAGCCCACAAGCAGCAGCATTTGCACTAGACGACTATAAAAAAGGTTTAGATAGAATGCGTTCAAATTTAATAGAACCAGTTCCTTCTTACTTCACAGACGATAGAGTGAGATTTATTTAATGCCTAGTACACAACCTTTTGGTGTTTCATGCAAAGGAGGTTTAAATACAAACCTCAATGAGTTTGAAATTCTTTCAAGCCCCGGCTCAGCTACAAAGCTTCGTAACTACGAAGTAGACCCTGACGGTGGCTATAGAAGAATTAATGGCTATATCAATTATGGGGATATTCGAGATGATACAACCCCAGTAGATGTGGAAATAAAAGGTTTACAGGTATATTCTGACGGTGTAATTATTACAGCAGGAAATAAACTTTATTTTTCATTTACTCAATTAGATGCAGAAGGCAAAGAAATTCCTGAGTTTGTGGAGTTACCTCACCACACAGAGGGACACACATTTACAGGAGCAGAGTATTTAGACCCTACACATGAACCCACACACAAAACAGACTTATCCTATACAAACCAAGGTCGAGCAAATTTTACAGTTTATAACGACAATGTAGAGAATGGACGAGTTATTATTTGTGATGGGGTTAATAAGCCTTTACGTATTACTATTACAGGCTATGGTGCTTTTTCTACTAGAAGCATAACTATAGACGAAATAACTGTAGATGGCGATATAGCTCCTGCAGTAGGCACAGTTCACCAAGGAGTCTTTGTAACAGGCGGTGGACCAGACGCAAAAAATACAGTATATTATTCTTCTTCTACTGATGTAACTTCATTTTCTACGGGAGTGGAGGTAATAACAGATGATGAAGTAGTTGGTATTAAAAGTTTTCGTGAAAATATTATTATATTTTGTAAAAATAGTATATTTAATTTGTCAGATATTCTTGCAACTAGTGCTACAGCTTTGTTACCTATCACTAAAAACGTAGGTTGTTTAAGTGCTCAAAGCATTCAAGAGATTGGCGGTGACTTACTTTTCTTAGCTCCTGATGGTATTCGTACTATTGCAGGTACAGCAAGAATCGGTGACGTTGAGCTAAGCTCCGTAAGCCGTCAGATACAAGCGCTTATTTCTGTACTAGCTTCTGAAATAGACCAATACAAAGTAAGCAGTTGTGTAATAAGAAATAAATCACAATATAGATTATTTTATTCAAAAGACGCAGAGACCACCTTAGATTCTAGAGGAATATTAGGAACTCTAACCCCTAACGGTTTTGAGTGGTCTGAAACAAGAGGCATTAAGGCGTATGCCCTTACTTCAGATTTTGATAATACAGGAATTGAAAAAAAATATCATGGCGATGATGCAGGCTATATTTTTCACCATGATAAAGGAAAGTATTTTCATCAATTAAATACTGACATTCCACCAGTTTTAACAGCTTCTAATATTGATGCAGTATACGAAACTCCAAATTATGATTTTGGTGATTTAGGAACTAATAAAACATTAGATTATGTAAGGTTATCGCTTACGCCAGAAGCTAAAGCAACAGTAAGCATGAAAGTTACTTTAAACTCCAATGACGTAGATACTCCTCAGCCTTTACAGTACGACTTCCCTACTACATCAAAGGGTGGTATTTTTGGCGTAGGAATTTTTGGAACAAGCTTATTCGGTCAAGGCGATACAAGTATTATGAAAGCTTTTTTACAGGGAAGCGGCTATACAGCAAGCTTCAAAATTTTAACAGAAAATCAAGAAAGTCCGTATACAATTAACGGATTCTATATTAATTACGCCCCTTCAACTAGGAGATAGTGAATGTCTACAGGATATCAAGTAATAGGACCATATGTTAACGGAGACGTAATCTCCGCAACACTCTTTAACAATGATTTTGGTGCAATCGCTGCTGCTATGCATCAAACTACAGGTCACGACCATGATGGCACAACAGGCGGTGGTGCTCCTATTGCTAAGATTGGAGATGCAGATTTTAATAACAAAATTGAAATTGATGGTACAAATAATAAAATTAAAATGTTTCTTGAAGTGGGCGGTAGTTCTACTGAAGTTTTAAATGTTTCTGAAAATGAGTTAAACTTAATATCTAGTTCTGCGCCACAAATAACTCTTATAAACACAGACGACATTGTAAATAGCGGCCAACTTTTAGGTGCTATAAACTTTTACAACTCAGACCCCGCTAATGCCGGACCTCATAATGTAGTTACGATAGAAGCAAGAGCACACCATCAACAAGGATATGGCGGTGATTTATTTTTTAAAACAAATGATGGCTCTAATGCGGAACCTCAGACAGTTATGCAAATTGGCAACCAAGGTTACGTTTTTATAGGAAATGATAATGTTAGTCTAGCTGATTCTAGTACGGATGCCGGGGTTACAATAGGCACTGTGTCTAGAATGTTACAAGTCAGTGCCGCCAATGGTGCTCCTGCAGCTTTTAACAGAAATAATGAGTATGGTGAAATTGTTAAGCTTTACACCCAAGGAAATGAACTAGGAGTGCTTGAAGCTCATTTTAATGACCTTGTTATTTCAAATAGGCGTAATGATGAGAGAGTGATATTAGAAGTTCGTGCGGCTGATGGAACAGCACATAGGATTGGCGTTGAACCCGATGATAATGTTGCAGCGTTTAAGCCGTTGAATGCAGATAGTGATGACTATTTTGATTTAGGCTCTTCTACAGAACGCTTTAAAAATTTATATTTATCTAATACAGGCTATTTTGAGACTAGTGTAGGCATAGGTTCTACTTCTACTCCTTCTTATGAGCTAGACGTTACTGGCTCTGCACAGCTTACTGGCGGTGATTTAATTCTACGTAGTGACTCGTCAGATGCAGATACACAATATATTAGGTTTGAGAATTATCCTACCGACAGTAGAACTGCTTACATTCGTGCAGATTATACCAGTCAGACATCAGGAGGCGGCACTGAGCTAGCCTTTGGTACTAATGACCACGATACTGCAACAGACACGGATAGCATGGTGATTGATAGAGAGGGTAACGTAGGCATAGGTGCTAGTCCTTATTACAAGTTCGATGTTGCAGGAGATTCAATTTCTGCAAGATTAAGAAGTCAAACGGGTAATACTAATTTATATCTTCACACCCTTGCATCTGATGGCAGCTGTAATCTATACTTTGGAGGTCCTGCACCTGATTCTACAAATAAATCCGGTGCCATCGAATATGACCCCAGTACACATAAAATGTCGTTTGATACGGATAGTACTGAGCGTATGTCTATAGATTCAACTGGCGATGTAACTATTAAAAATGACTTAATAGTTGAAGAAGATATTCGTCCCGAAAAAGATATTGCTGCTTCGGGAAATAATGTTTTCAGAATAAGAAATAAAAATGTTCCTACTAACCCTTCTACTATTGAAATGTATAGTTATTCTAGTGGATTAAACGATATTGTTATTCGCAGTGACCCTCTTCGCAGCGCAGGTGATACTGAAAAATTTAGAGTAACTGGCACTCGTATAAACATGAGCAACATAGATTATGCTTCAATAGAGAATGGTCTTTATGTACGTTCAATAACTGCAGCAGGTGGAACAGGAGATGTTAGCGGCAATGCGGCCAATTTTTCAGTTATTCATGCTGCTTCAGGAACCGACAAAGGATATTCGTTTCATGGTTCAGCTGATAGCACTACAAGAGGCTGTAGAGTAAAACTTGAACAGGACGCTGATACTACAACTGATGTAATAATAGGTTCAATAGACTTTGTAGGGCGACCTTCTGGCATCTCTGACACTGTATATTCTCAGATTACATCAACTGTAACTGATGCAGCCGGAACTGAAGCAGAATTAAAACTAGATTCTGATACTTTATACGTAACAGGTGACGTAGGTATAGGTACTGATAGTCCAGACGCTAAACTTCATGTGCAGGGCGGTGTTATACAAGCAGACGGTGGTCTTCTTATTTCCGAAACAGCTAGACTTGAAATTGGAGACAATGCTTTTGGAGGGAACAATACTTCCTTATCAACAAATTCTAGTGGTGTTGCAACCTTCCAAACTTACAATAACTTTACCATTGCTTCTACTAATAATTTAATACTAGCAGGTAATGGTAACATACCCTTAGTTAAAGGGAATAAACTTAACGCCTTTGGCGACTACGAAGTAAGTCTTCATTATGGGACAGCAGGCTACGAAAGATTAATAACAACTTCTGGTGGTATTAACGTCACAGGAGACATCACCCTATCAGGAACAGTAGACGGTGTAGACATTGCAACATTAGGAGCTAACGCTATTGTTGATGGAGACTTTACTAGCAACGGATTTATGAAGCGTACTGGTGCAGGTACTTATGCTATTGATAGCAATACTTACCTAACTACACACCAAGACATCTCAGGCAAAGCAGACTTATCAGGTGCTGACTTTACAGGCGATGTAACAGCAAAGTCTAAACTAATAGCAAAGAAATGCCCCGTTGCCAGTGACCTTTTGACAACTAGCCGTAGTACCCAAGACTTAGCCGCTTGGTCTGTCTACGCAGGTACTGCCTCTAACTATGCCTTGACCCCTGAAAAATATAGAGATGCTTTGGATGCTAACAAGGATAATCAGTTTGGTTCATCAGATTCTTACGCTCTTTTACTGTTTGTTACTGATAACTACACAAGTCAGGAGTTAAGCACTTATCAGAGTCTTCTCAATAATCAAAGCAACATCACCAGTACTTTTGTACAGGATGTTTTAGACGGGGATTATGATACTGATGGTGTAATTATAGACAAAAATGCTTCTTCTCTTGTTACTATAAACGGAGACACTGTAGTAAGCGGCACTGTAGAAGCAGAAGATGTCATAGTCTACGAAACTCAAGCCGAAGCAGTTAGTCCGCTTTTGACTGCTGATAGGACTCCTGAAGAACTTGCTGATTTATATGTAGCGGCTTTATTAAATGGTGGTTCATTCGACCCTTTAGCGGGAATACCTGACTATCAACTTCCTTTATTAAACTTTAATGGACAAACGTCTAGTGGGGATATGATAACGTCTATGGACGCTGCAGCCGTAGAAACATTTATTGATGACGCTTCTAATGGTTATACTTCTACTGAAATTTCTAACTTTGACACTTATATAGCTACTAGTCCTTATTCGTATCGCTCTATCATACTTAACGATATTAGAAGAGGCGATTACGATTACTTAATAGCCCCTGCTAAAGTAGGTATTAATACAGAAACTCCTGCATCAGCTTTAGATGTTATAGGCGATATTAGTGTAAGCGGTAATATTACTTCAGATTTAAGTTTGAACCTTACTCCGACAAAAGGCATTGAAATGCGAGCCGGAAATGCTGATGGTATTGAAATGCACTGGTGGGCACAGTCAGCCGATGCTTCTGCTTTATCTAGCGAACAAACCAAACGCTTACACATTACTAGTAGAGGTATCCATGTTGGTGATGACGTAACTGGCACATATACTGCAGGTGATTTACAAAACAACCGAGACATTGACTTTGGTTTCCTAGTAGGTCGTGAATCTGATAACTACGGAAGTAATAACGTAGGTATTGGTTTTGACTTAATGTTTGACACAAACAGTGCGTCTAACTTTGGCCAAGGCAGTGTTATTGACATGCACGGGGCTTCAACCAACTGTGTTGCCTTTGGTGGTAATTTAAGACTTGGAACGGAGCTTCTATATGATACAGGGCCTGAAAATTCATTTATAGGCGGTTTATATGCATCTACAGAAGGTAGTAATACCTTTACATGGGCAGAAGGAGTTTTAGCCGGTGGTACAATACATAGAGCAGAAAATGACGGCAAAGGTTCTGTACTCTTTGGCAAACAAGGTCAAATAGATGCAGACTCTACTTATAGTTTACTTGGTGGTCAAGTAGGTGCGGCACCTGAGTACATTGAACCTTCTTTAATAGATAGTAGCTATGCTTTTTCTTGGGGGTTAGGTAACGTAGTTGACGACTCTAACGCCTCTGTTGTTTGTGGTCAATACCACAGTGTAGACGGAGCTGCCAATTCTTTGGTTGCGGGTGAATACCACGAAGTTTTAGGTTCTAACGCTTTTGTTGCGGGAACTAATAACGAAACAACTGCTGTAGATGCCGCTACTGCTATAGGTAAAAATAACAAAGTAGAAGGTAATTACTCGGTAGCTATAGGTAAGGATAACAATTCGTTAGGTGAAGCAGGTGTGTGTTTAGGTCAAGGTCTTAAAACTCCACTATTTGAAAACAATGGAAACTATGAGTGGAATAACTACTCAACTGTAGTAGGCGGTTATAACGACCCAACAGAAAAATACTATACGGCATCTGACAACTCAACATGGGTAGAAGACCATAGATTTGTAGTCGGTACAGGCACAAGCGCATTTACAACGGATAATGGATTTATTGTTGCAGTACCTACAAGTGATTTTTCAGGGGTCATTATGCCCGCACTAGCAGCAAGTACCTCACACGCAAACGACACAGCAGCTAAAGCAGCAGGAGTTCCCGTAGGCGGCTTATATCATACAAATGGCGTAGTAAAAGTCGTACTATAAATTAACAGGAGATTAAAACAAATGGCAATTACAAAAACAACTAAAGTTAAAAGCGTAGACGTATCAATAGTAGACGCTAACGATTATTCAAAAAGTGTATTATGTTTAGAGCTTATAGACACTTACGATGACCCAGAAGACAGTCAGTTACCTTTGACTAAAAGTCGTAGAGAAAATCTAGCAAACGGTACAGACCTTACTGCATATCCTCAGCTTGTTCAGGACATTGCAGCAACTGTTTGGAACTAATAAAAAATAAAAGGGGACTAGTATGATGACTGAGGAAACCAAACAAGCTGTAGACGTATTTGCAGCATCAACAGGAGTTATGTCTTTGGCGGCTTGGTTGCCTCCGATAGCTAGTCTGTTTACTATTATATGGCTAGGCATTCGTATTTATGAATCAGAAACAATTCAAAAAATTGTGAATAGGAATACTAAATAATGGAAGATAAAAAAACCCCAAGAGCTAAACTGCACGAAGGCGGGCATGCTAAAAGAAGAAGCAGACGTGGTGGCTATTGGCATCCTCATGCTCCCCATCCTGAATTTTCTGCTAATCAGAAGAAGTTTACAAAAGCCGCAAAAGAATCTGATGCAGCCTTTGCTAAACGTACCGGTCTTCCTGCACGTAAAAAAGGTGAAAAAATTGAAAGCTATGCTGCACGATTAGGCGTTACTCCTCACTCAAGACCTAAAGGTCGGGGTGCTTACAAAGTAGACTATGACGGACAAGTCTATAAAAAAATCGCTCGACAATATGGCGCTGTTGCAGACGGTAAACCTTTGTCTGATTTTATGCCTAAACCTCATAAAAGTAAATGGGGAATTAGTAAAAAATCAAGGGAAAAAAATGCAAGACAAGTAGCCTCGTTAACAAAAGCATTTAATTCTGCAAACACAGGAGCTGAAAAGAACACAGCAGCCGCAGCCGCAGCTAAAAAGCAAGAAGCAGCAAGAGTTGCAGCAGCTAAAAAAGTTGCAGCAGTAAAAGCAGCAGCTCAAAAAGCAGCAGCAGCTAAACAGAAAAAAGAATTTGAAGCAGCTCGAAAAGCAGAGGCAGCAGCTTTTGCAGCATCTAAAAAGCAAGCCGCAAAAACTAACCCCGTGGCCGGACTACCAGTACAGCCTGCCGGTGCACCCTCTGGAGGAACAATGGCAAAGAAAACAACAGACACATCTGGAGGGACTTCTGGTGGTGTTACTAAAGCAGCATCCTTATCAGGCTCAGTAGCTGTAACAGGCGGTAGCCGTGCAAAAGATGCCCCTATAATAAGAACTACAGCGCCTAAAGTTGTAGCTCCTAGAGTATCTGCTGCATTATTAGATACTGAAGGAACTTACACCGAAGAAAAAGATATAGAAAAACTAGATGCAGCTAAAGACGTAACAGCTAAAAAAGTAGAAGCTCCTGAAATGGAAGCCCTGCAAGAACAAGCAGACGTTCAAGAAGTAACTACTCCCGAAGAAATTGAAGCAGGAACAATAGACGCTGAAACTATATCTCAAGAACAAGATGTTGAAGCTGCTACGGGTACTGTATCGGACGAAGCTGTTGCTCAGGCTGATGAGGCTACACTAACTGAAAAAGCTGAGACTGTGGAGCGAGACACAGAAGCAGAACAAGCGGCTATGGCAGAAACCGCTGAATTTGATAAAAGCGCAGAAGCTGAAGTGGGAGAAGTTACAGGTAAAGTAGCCGAAGTAGAAGAAACAGAAGAAGCTGAAACTTTTAGACGAGAAGCTATTCTAGGTTCTCCTGCACCTGAAGGCGAAGCCGCTGAAATTATGAGCATGTATGACTACAACCAGTCACAGCAACGTGCAATACAGGGCGTTAAAGCAAAAGATAAAGCAATTAAAAAGCTTAAAGCACAAGGGTTAAAAGACGATGAAATCGGTAAACAGCTTGCAGATAATCCAGAGCTTATTGCAGACCAAATGGAAGATATGCCAGAAGATGTACGAACTACACTATCTGGATTGCCCCAAGAAGCTCTTATAGATGTTCAAATGGAATCTTTACTTTCAGGCTTAGAAGACGGCAATGTCCCTAATTGGGCTAAACCTGCTTTAACTTTAGTCGAAGGTAAACTCGCTGCTCGTGGTATGTCACGCTCTAGCGTAGGTAGAGATGCTTTATTTAATGCTATTATTCAAAGTGCTATACCGCTTGCACAAAGTAATGCTCAAGCCATTCAGTCTGCTACAGCTCAAGATAAGCAGATTGCTTCAGATTTCTTAGCTAAAAATGCTGAACTTAAACAGCAAATGGATTTAGCTAATATGAGCAACGACCAACAGATGCGATTAGCAAATCTGTCGGCTTTAAATGCTGCAAGCTCAGATAACTTAAATGCTCAGCAGCAAACAGAACTTGCTAACCTTAATTCTAGACTGCAGACAAACTTAACATCAGCACAGATTGCATCTCAAATGAATGTTGCTCAGTTAAATGTTGACCAACAACGTGCTGTTGAAAATGCACAGATGGTTGCAAACATTGACATGGCTAAGTTTAACGCAGAGCAACAAGTAGAAATAGCAAACAGTCGCTTCATGCAATCAATGGTACAAACCCAGTTTAGTGCTGAACAACAAACTATGTTACAAAACGCCACAGCAATGGCTTCAATGGACTTAGCAAACGCTGACCAAAGAACTAAACTAGCCGTTACAAACGCCCAAGCGTTTCTACAAATGGATATGACTAACTTAAATAATGAACAACAAGCAAGCGTCATGCGAGCGCAGTTGAATCAGCAAAGACTTTTAGAAAATCAGTCTGCAGTAAATGCAGCTAAGCAATTCAATGCTCAGTCAGAAACTCAAACTCAACAGTTTATGGCTAGTTTAAATTCTCAAATAGAACAGTTTAATTCTAGTTCTCAAGCAGCTAGAGAGCAGTTTAACGCTACAGAAAAAAATAAACGTGTAGCTTTAGACGCAGGAAACAGGCTACAAGCAGAGCAGTTAAATGCACAATTAATGGCAGACGTAGAAAAGTTTAATTCTCAACAAGATTTTCAACGTGACCAGTGGAATGCTGCAAATGCACAAGCTATACAGCAGTCTAATGTAGCGTGGCGTAGACAATCTAATACTGCAAATACTGCAGCGATAAATGCAGCCAATGCTCAAAATGTTCAAATTGCATACAATATTAGCGCACAAGAGCAGACTCAACTCTGGCAGCAAGTACGTGACGAAGCTGCTTACATTCGTCAAGCTTACGAAAACGATGAGCAAAGAAAATCTCAACTAGTTGCTACAGCAATTTCAAATGAAACCATTGCCAAGAAAAGCACTAGTGAACTAACTTCATTTATTAAATCACTTAGAAACTCAGTATAGGTAATTAACATGATTTTTAAAGCTATTAAAAAAGGTATTAAAAAGCTCGCCAGAGGCGTTAAAAAAGTTGTAAAGAAAATTGGCAGCGGTATCAAGTCCGCATTCCAAAAGGTCGGCAAGTTTATGGGTAAGATTGGAATTGTTGGTCAGATTGCAATGTCCTTTATACTTCCGGGAATAGGCGGGGCACTGATGAAGGGCTTGGGTTCAGCATTTAGTGGTGCTGTAGGTACAATGCTAGGAAGCAGTAGCGCTATTATTCGTGGTGCAGGTCACGTATTAAAAGCAGCAGGAAACTTTGCAAAAGCAGGACACAGTGCATTTAAAACTGTTACAGGTGCTGTAGGTAGCTTTGTAAAAGAGTTTGCCGGTACAGCCCTTAAACAAATTCCGGGAATGGAAAAGTTAATGCCAAGTCTTGAAAACTCTTCAGATTCTTTTTTCGGTAAGGACAGTGCATTTAGTCGAGTTCAAGATAACATTGCACAAAACGGTAGTAAGGTTGTCGAGGCTTTTGACAAAGCTATTGGTAAGGATGTTGCTGTAACTGGAACAGGTCCTACAACCGCTAAAGTTGTTAATGTTGCAGACAAAACGGTAGGTACTGAATCTTTAGTTGATACTTTAAGTACAGACAGTAAACTCCCTGTTTCTAGTGAAGTAACTACTTCTCTTCTTGAGCCACAAGCAGGTGGCATAAATCAGGAAGCGTTGCAAGCATCTTTACAAGGTTCAGATGGCAGCATGGTAGCAGATATGATGTCAGGTAACGTGGTAGACCCTAGTGCGTCTATTGATATGACGAAAAGGTTGCAAGCATCTTTTCAAGGTTCAGACGGCAGCATGGTAAAAAATATGATGTCAAAAAAAGCGTCAGAACCAAGCTTCTTATCTAAACTAGGCACAAGCACTATGGATGCTGTGAAATCTATTCCAGATAAAATCATCGAAGCTCCCGGAAAGTTTGTAGAAGGTCTCGATAAAACTGTACAGAAAGGCTTACAAAATAAAGTTTTAGTCGAATCAGGATTGAAAGAAGAACCCGTATATAATACAGTATACGAAGGAAGTACGGTAGTTCCTGACATGTCTTCGACTCCGTTTATGGCTCAGTATGGTTCACCAGAGATAAACGACAGAGCATATCAAATGTCTATAGACCCTTCAGGATTTGCTATGTCTAATCCTTGGGGAAGTCCCGCAAATAGTTACCAACAAGAATTAGGAGCACGTTATGGATGAACAAACTTATATGAC
>VMHT01126624.1_pt1 | contig 12299 bp, 6 predicted proteins | sample 4693611 | NCBI WGS metagenome assembly VMHT01 (sample SAMN12280063, study PRJNA550983) | marine metagenome | isolation source: seawater sampled from same location over 5 years 0.02-0.2 micron viral filtrate | place: USA: collected off the coast of southern California halfway between the port... ...
TCTTGGACCTCAGACGGTGTGAAATATATGTTACTGGTCAATGATAATGCGAATTTGAAAATGTATTCAACAGATAATATAACAATTTCATATGATAAACAAGATTCAGATTGGCCAACAATTCTAGTTATACTCTCAGCATTAATCCTAATCTCAACAGCAAGTATTCAACTACTAAGAGAGAGATTCCAATCCGCTTTCAAATACTTCATCTTGTTTGTAACAATTTTACTCTTCTTTTCATTTAGTGATATTATTGAAGGATGGTCGGACCTGGTCAACGAAGAAGCCCCCGCCTCAGATGCATGGAATGATGATTGGCCAGACGAATGGTTAGGAACGCAAATAGTTGTTTTTCAATTCAAGCAAGAAACCATTGTTACAGGAGGATTATTGGGTAATGATGATGTTCTTGAGGCATCGATAGAGGCTGCTAATCAACAAGGACTTGAGATTGAAATAATCGAAAGTAGTCTTGGAAAATACATTGTTAGCATTGATAATGTTGCAGGTGAGGGCTGGGAATATACTGTCAATGGCCAGCCCGGAACAGTATCAGCCGAATTTAGCGATCTTAAATCGGATGGTATTGTAGTATGGAAACAACTCTAGTTTAGGTAATGCTCAAGACATTCAACCTCTACGCCCGTTCATGTTCCAATCATATGGCATCCATGGACCGGTGCTCGGGCCCGTCTCAGGATTGGTAATTGATGTCATTTTACTGGCGCTAGCATTTTGGATGCTGGCCTCTCCAGACATGAAGAAAGTCTCTAATGTTCTTACGTTTGTAACATTGGTCACCAGTGTTTCATTACTCAGAGTTCTTATGACGCCTCTGCCAAATATTCAACCTGTGACTGTTGCAGCTTTGATTATTGGTGCACAATTAGGTGCTCGCAGAGGAGTTGCCTTTGCGGTATTGGTTACAATGATTTCTAATTTTATTATCGGTGACGGCATATGGACACTTTACCAAGCGATAGGATGGTCAGTAGTTGCAATTATTGGTTCATCATCAAAAATCATTATCAATGGTCAATTACAATTAAACAAAACCTTCGGTTATGCAGTAATTTGCGCATTTTTATTCGACTTCATTGTCTCATTAAGTGTGTTAGGAACTGTAAGTCTTTCTGGATTCATGGTATACCTACTCAACGGAATACCTTACGACATACTCCACGCAGTTGGCAATCTGTCCATTGCTGCTTGGTTTGGAATATGGTTTAGTGAAGCAATCACAAAATTCCAGTCCATGGAGGAAATTGAGCAGAAAGTTGTCGATGGATATGTCACAAGAACATGAAGGCCCTTCTATGGCTTTGATAGTCAGAAAAGATTTGAGACTGTCTGCAGGCAAAATCGCTGTACAATGCTCTCATGCTGCAGTAAGTTGTGCTCTAATTGCTAAGAAAAGTGAGCCTCGACTTATGGAACGCTGGCAATCTAGTGGTGGGCGCAAAATCAGTCTTGCAATAGACAACTTAGACTCATTAAAGGAAATAATGAGCAGGGCTAAATCTGCGGGACTAATTACCCACTTAGTCAAAGATGCCGGCCACACAGAAATACCTCCAGGCACTATCACAGTGCTAGGCATTGGGCCAGCGCCAAGAAATAGTATCAATGCATTAACAGGTGAATTAAAACCGTATTAGTCGAGGTGGTTATTTGGGTCTTCGTTCGTTTATCCATCGTTTAACAGCACCTAAAAGGCATGATATGATAAATAATGAGCCAGTGAAATTAGTTTTAGTTATCAATAATGATCTGAAAATGGGTAAAGGGAAAATCGCCGCACAAGCAGGCCATGCTTCGGTAACTGCAACCTTGAAAGCAGGTGAACATAGACCTGCCACTCTGGATTCCTGGTTGCACTCGGGCCAGAAAAAAGTATGTTTGAAATCGAACTATGATGAGTTGATTGAATTAGAATCGAAGGGCAAATCTAACGGGATTCAAACAGTGAGGATAACCGATGCAGGAAAAACCCAAATCCCAAGCGGGTCACTTACTGTAATTGCCTTTGGACCTGACAATGAAGACAAATTACATGACTTAACCGGTCATTTGAAATTACTATGAAATCCGCCTATTTCATCAATGATGGCGATTTGGTAAGGCCATGCGAGAGTATAACCTTGATAGAATCGACCTTCGCAGCGATACAGTAACTCAACCAACGAAAGCAATGAAAGAAGCAATGATGGCTTCTGTGGTTGGCGATGATGTATTACAAGATGACCCTACAGTCAAAGCATTGGAAGAAAAGATGGCTAAGATGTGTGCCATGGAGGCCGCCTTATTTGTCCCCTCAGGAACAATGTCAAATGCCATTGCAATAAGAGCCCACACATCTCCTGGAGATGAAATAGTTATGGAAAGAACTAGCCATATCTATCAGTATGAAGGTGGCGGTTATGCTGCCTTATCTGGCGTATCAGTGGCGCTAATCGATGGCGAAAAAGGACAACTAACTCCCGAATCAGTGGCCAAAGCAATCAGGAAAGCCGAGGGCAGTCTAGGGCATTATCCTGATGGTACGATGGTTTGTGTAGAAAATACTGCTAACCGCGGTGGTGGTACTTGCTATTCTCAAGATACTTTGGATGCAATAGCAGCAACAGCCCACGAGCACAATTGCGTAATTCACATGGACGGTGCGAGGATATTTAATGCAGCAATTAAAACAAAGACTCCAATCGATAGAATGCTAAGAGATTTCGATTCTGTATCCATTTGTCTTTCGAAGGGATTGGGTGCTCCAGTAGGTAGTCTACTAGTTGGTTCACAAGAGTTTATTGCCAAAGCCAGCCGATGGAGAAAATTGTTTGGCGGTGGAATGCGTCAATCTGGATTTTTGGCAGCCTGTGGTTTATTTGCCTTAGAAAATAATGTCGAGAGATTGGCACAAGATCATGCAAGAGCATACCATCTAGCAGAGTCTATTAGCAAAATGAATGGATTTACGATAGATTTAGATTCAGTCGAGACAAATATGGTCTACATTGATAGTGTGATGGGTGCAAAAAAGTTGATGGCCGAGTTAGCCAATCATGGTATTGATGTCTTAGATGTTGGTCCAACAGCAGTCAGAGCAGTAGTGCATTTGCACGTAACAGATGAAGACATTGAGAAAGTGATCCAAGTTTTCAATAAGTTAGCAAACTAACTTAATCACGACGGGAGATTAGCGCCGCTGCTGCAAGAGCTAGCACAGTGAGACTTGTTGCAAAACCCGGCAATGCATCATCATCGTCTGGCTCGGTTGTTGTTGGTAAGTCATCTTCAAGTTCTGGGATGGTCATTACATATAGTAGGTGGACTTCAAGATCATCTCCATCATACGCACTAGGAATGTCTATAGTAGCAGTTCCATTGAGATTTGTCCCCAAATCAACTATCTTTCTTACTATGTCATGATATTCTCCAGCACCATTGCCACCATCGGCATATTCTGCCACCTGTTCAACAAACCAAGCATGAGCATTTAGCGTCATATCTGGATATTCGCTCATATTCAAATCAAGATTCCATGATATAATTCCGGAATCATCAGGAATATCACAATTACAATCAGATTTTGGTGTCCAAACGAATGTTGAAACACCATTGCCCATATTTAGCGGATTAGCAATCATTTCTCTATAATCGTTAATTAATGAGTCAGAGTCTGGTTTTGTACCTATTTTTTTGATGGTGCCATTGAAAGCTACTAGCGGAGGTGATGCTACATCATATCGCTCAGTTATGTATGTAGAAGCACCTTCATCACCCAATGGATCTTCGAAATCTGGTGCGCGATGGAATTCATATTTTTGTACTGCACCTTCTTCTTCAAGTTCATTCAGTGCAGCCTCAGCTTTTAGACAGTTTGTACACCAAGTTGCAGTAAAGTCTTCAGCAACAGCCGGTAATTGGTCAATAGGCGTTGATATTGAAGTTAAGTTGGTAATCGGGGCATGTTGTCCTCCAAACACCGCACCTCGGTTAGTTGGTTCCGCTGGTAGTGCATGCGTGGGAGGGACAGTCATGAGTAAAATCATACACATAACGCCAAATGCAGAGATACTTCGCATGATTTAGCGATTGAATCGAGTAACTTGAAACCATCTGCTCTTTGATTGTGGTAAAAATAGTGTTAATTTAGCAAATTCAGGAATAGTCTTCAATAACTATCGCTATTCTGGTAGTGCGTACGGGGGTTTCATTATGGCTAATATATTACATAATATTTCGATAGAATCAACTCCTAGCGGAGCTATCATGCCAATTTGGCTACAAGATGTGATTTGCCAAACTGGACATAGAAATTTGCTAATCCTTTACCCTAACGAGTCCTCTCGTCAGACCAAATTAAATCAATTATCTAAAATGAATTCATCAATCGATTCGTCTAAACACCTGACAATAAAGCGATTAATTAGAGCATTACTTACCGATTTACGTCAGCCAAACGTCATCGATGATGATAGTGTTCTGCTATTCGAAACACACCGAGAATGTGTAACAAGGGCAGTGAAAGGAAAATTTCCGTTATTGCACATGAGTGGTAAACAATGGGGTCTTGGTAAAACTCAAAGATTAATTCAGTTGCATAAAGAGATAGCTAAATTGCCAAAAATACCTACATGGGAATCAGATCCCGGTATAGCCGAGTTTAGAAATGTGCTTTTTGCGGTTGAAAAATCATTATCGGGGACTCACCCTGACTTAATGCAACATCATCTTAATCGATTATTGAAAGACGTAACAGAAGCAACTCTACCGTTTAACTTACGAGACCTTGATGGCATAATTATCCTTGACCACTCTCCCGAATTCAGTGAAATTGAACGACAAATCTTCGCAAAAATATCACAGTTTGTACCAATTCACCAACTATGTAATCCGGGCAAGTTTAGATTAGGCTATAGTGGCGCTTATCTTGAAGATGTCAAATGGTGTAATCAAGACGATTTACCCTCATGGGTGCCTACTCACAAAGTAGTTTCAGCAGACTACGATGCTCCGTGGCAATCAAGTGTAGCAAAAAGTATGGATTCGAAATATCATAGGATTGTTGTTGAACGTAGTAATCATGCATTAAATGCAACTGCAATTTTGCTAGACTCTCTAGGGATTAATCCAGATAATAGGGTTTTAATTATTGACGCAGACCTATCGACTAGGGAACATAAATGGCGAGATTTACTACGACAATTAGGAATTCGTGCTAAGAAATCCGAACAAACGATTAATCAAGAGCCTTTAATTCAAGAAATAATACACCATTTACAACTTGCTAGCGGCCTCGAGGCATGGTCCTTTGAAAGATTAAGGCGCTTGGTAAACAGTAGCAGTATTACACTAAGTTTTGAACTAACCCATCCAACTAATTCGGAAATAACACCTCGTCCACACACCGATGTATTGGAAGGAATAGCGCGTAGTTTCCATGTTTTAGGCGGCCCAGGGGCAGCGGAGAGGTGGTGGAATACTCTTTCACAAACCAATCAACAAATCGGTGACTATGACGATACTATGGCTATTAAGCAAGAAGAGACACAATGGTGGATTTCCAACGTCATTAATCTGTGGAAAGTAGTTGCTGATGTCGGAATAGATACGACTTCTGTTGTAGGATGTTACAGCGGCGAAAAGTTACCTTTGATTGAGCAAATTCATACCCCTCAAGAATTACTAGACTTGCTAATCAAGAGCATAGAATGGCATCAAATAATGGCAGACGATGCACGTTTTAACAATGGTATTTTTGCTGTTGAATCATTGATTGCCCAACTTAAACAACTCAATATGCAAAGTGGAAAAAATGATAATCACACTATAGACTTCATTGAAACCGTGAAATTGATTACCTCAAATGAGAGCAACTCTTCTAGCAGAATTAATTGTGAAAACATAGTAATTACAACACCGAAAGACGCTTTTGGGCTATCAGCAGATGTAGTAATTATTGCAGGTCTAGATTCTGAATCATGGTCAATGAAGCCAAACAACGTCCCTTGGTTGGATAATTCTACTAAGGTTAAGTTGGGATTGGCGAATCCTGATATTAAAATTAGACAAGGACGTCATGAACTACGACACATCCTTAATGGAAATAAATCGATAATTGTGATTGACACTTCATTGGATGAGGCTGCAAGTCCAAGCCCGCCATTGGCAGAATGGCTTGAAGAAGTGATTGAGGACGAGTCAATTTTCTCTGAAGTTCCTGACATTGTTGGTGGGAAAAATTATGACAATAACAATCACTTAAGGCCGTGGGATTTGTTAGAAACTGGAACAAAGAAGGCGTTGAAACTTAGAATATTCAGTACCGAATATGATGGTGAACTCCCGACTAGCACTAAATCCGGCAATCGGGGTAGAGATATCCGCCAACGTTCAGGTCTTGCCTTACAGGCTGGCAAGCAACCAGAGTTGTTACCTAACAATAAGCCAGCAATCGCAGTTGCGTATGAGTTGCCAGTAAACAATCGAATAATCAATTCTCAAGCGTCGATGAAAAGCATTGATGTTGGCTATTCAATGAATTGGCAGGAACGTAACAGCATGGTTTCTTATTCAGCAATTAACCTAAGGCCCGGCGCTACTTCAGCAAATACTGACACTCGCACAACAAGTTCTTGGCCGAACCTAGGCTACAGAAAAAATGGCAATACAATAAGCCCAGCAATCGATCCTAGACCACTTCCTTTGCAACATGATTTGTCCCCATCATTACAAGCGGTTATGGGTAAAACAACCATGGAATTACTGCCTAAGCGATGGTCTCCCTATCGTCTTCAAGCATGGTTAAAGTGTCCAAGACAGGCTTGGCTGACCAATTTTTTACAGATAACGACTACGGAAGTGCAAAACCAAGATGTCGATAACCGAACACGCGGTTTGTTGATGCACGATATTGAAGCAGAGATAATGGCCCTTAATGGAGTTCCAGTGTTTGATAAACCGCTTGTTTCATCAGTGCCAATCGTTGAATCAACATACAACGATATCAACGACCTATGGTTGAAATCATTAGAATATCTTGCAGACAAGAGTCCTTGGTTATCAAGAAAGAACGCCGTATCTGTTCACCGTTGTAGAGAGATAATTGGAGTTACTCCAGATGTGTGGCAAGAACATCTTGATGGAGAAACTATCCTTCAACCAATGGGTAAAATTGCCAATTATCTCACAGCAAGTTTGGCACTAACGAATTCAGCACCACTGGTTTGTGAGTGGCCAATTTCATCAAATTCAAAGAGACAAGTAACAATAACAGGAATCGCGGATTCTGGCGAGAAGTCAAATTTTGAGTTAGCTGGAAGAATAGATAGAGTCGACCAATTATATGCTCACGATTTGGATAACAATCAGCGTTTAATTATAATTAGAGATATGAAGACTGTCAATGGCCCAAAAAACAATCTGCGCGGGGAAAGACACAGAAGGGCTATTTTCGACGAACTTCAACTGGCTTTGTATGCTAAAGCATGGGAATCCGCATTCCCCGATGACCGAGTTATTGGGGTTGGTATTACCGAAGTGGGTGAGACAACTGAATATTATGTTGAGATAGACCCTGATTTTGCTGAATTAGTTGAAGAATTATCAATCGGTAACATAACTGATTATACCTCCAAAACATACCGGGATTTGGATGAAGAAAAGGCGAGGGAAAGTAATGGTTTTCGAGCATGGTTAGATGAGCGAATTAGAACAGCCTTACGCGTCACAGACGGTGCAAAGTCGGGCCATGTTAACCCGACGGTGAGTGATGATTGTAAATATTGTAATGTCAGAAGATTATGCCCTTCGGCAAAATTGGGGGGTAAATTATGAGCTTCCCGTTTAACATCAGCCAGCGTTTGGGCCTTGATCTAGACAAGCATATTGCGATTGATGCTGGTGCTGGAACAGGAAAAACTGCAGTTATGGCTGAACGATATATACAGCACTTGCTCGCTGAACATCAAAGAGCCAAACGGTTACTGCCAAACGGACCACGGGTTCCTTTACAAGGCCAAGGAGCACTACGCGCACCGGCTAGAGAAAGAAGCAATCTAGTTGAATGGAAAGGGCTGCTGCCAAGTGAAGTAGTTGCCATCACATTTACCAGAAAGGCTGCATCAGAGCTACGTAATAGGATTAGGAAGCGACTCAATAACACGGACATCAATCTCTACTCAATAACAGACGGCGATGTTGAGATGCTCTTGAGTAGGCTAGAAGATGCTCCGATTTCAACAATTGATGCATTTTTATCACGATTAGTTACGCCATATCTTGATATCTTAACCACACAGCCGGCTGGCGACCAGATTGCAGAAACCAGGTCCCCAATGTTAATTTCAGAAACAATCAATTCAGCATGGCGGATTCGAACAAAATATGATGCAATGGAGGCAGGCGTCCTCGGAGATCGACAAGGCTTCATCGATGCTCGTAATAATCTCGCAATCTTATTGGGTGGCCAACAAAATGCCGAAACAGTGCTGTCTGGGCTACTTAACACCTCATTATTTGTTGAAGAAACCAAACGTTCAATAAAACAAAAATCAGAGGAAAAAGGCATTGATTGGCGAGAGACTGAATTAGTTGATTCGGAGATAATTCTTGATCTGATAGGCAGACCTGCAGAATCTTTTATTGACAACCTTTGTACTGAATTGCGAGGTGTCTTGAATAATTGGCTGGACACTTATCTAGAACAACACGGAGAATTCATTTTACCTTTCGAACAAGAAATTGATAGTGACAGAACTCGTTTCAATCAACTAGTTGAATTAGCGAGAAATATCCATCCAGATGATAACATTGGCAAATTGCAATGGTTCTGGCTAGTTGCCGTTTCATGCACATCCAAATCATCTCTTGATGGAGGTAATCACAACCATTTCCCACGCAATAAATTACCAAAGAGCGATGGATGGCCAGGGGGAATACAAACCAATAGCAAAGTCAATCTTTCAAACAAGGAAATATCGTCAATAACAGGGCAAGCAAATCCGCTTGCTCAACAGGCAAATGATATTCTGAATAGCAATAATGGGAAGTTAGCCAAAATTTTAGGGCGAAGCTCATACACATTTGACCCCCGTATCCCGCTGTCATTTTTACCCGAGACAAGTACGTTGAATTATACTGAGATGACAGCGATTTTGACGCCAGAGCCACCAACAGGGCGTATTAGAGTGTCAAAGGAGTTACAACTTTCTGTACTGCGAGATTTGTTGATTGTTCACAAAGGCTGTCAACAAATTCTAACCTTGAGAAAAATGCAGGAGAATGTCCATGATTTTGATGACATTCAACTATTGGCTGCTGACTTACTACTCGCAAGATGCCCTGAAATGGTTCGTTACGACTACCCGGTAGATGTTGTCGATGCTCTGGATGACCTTGGGAATGAACCTTGGACAGATTATCACATAGAACGAGCAAGGCATCTGATTAGCGACAAATACCCACAATGGCGCGATGATTTCGAACGACGAGTTGGGGTTTTGAAAACAATCCGACAACAGTTTTTAGCATTCATAGTCGATGAGTATCAAGATACAAATCCAGCACACTTTAGATTACTTTCTAGACTATGGGGGTCAAGAAGAATCAATGAAAACTCAGACCCTCATGGCCCTTGGGACCCAACAGTTTGTATTGTTGGTAATATGAAGCAGAGTATTTACCGTTTTAGACAGGCGGAAGTTACAGTCATGCGCCGAACCGTGGAAAATATCAAGCGGATGAATGAAATTGAATTTCACAATACTACTTTTGAATTCAGAGATTTAAATTTCGGACGAGACCCAAGGCCAATTGCTGGCAGGGATGCATTCATTCAATCGCCAAAATCATCTAGCGACTTACCGGTGCACAAAGGAGAATACAACATAGTTCCATTGAATAAAACTGACTTAAATAAGACGATTGAAGATGATAGCATAATTGAAAAAAGACGTCTGGGACACATAGATCTTACTTCCAATTTCCGTACGGCTCATGATTTACTGAACACATTGAATCAGATTTTCGCAGATGTTTTTGATGAAAGACACCACAGTTTGCCGGGCGATTACCATGCAAAACCCCAGCCTCTGCAGCCAGCGAAAGAAGATACCCCACACGGAAAATTAGAGTGGTTAATGCCGATGTCACTTGAAAACATCCCGCAAACAGAGAACGAAGTATTCAATCAAGCAACCCCTAAATCGATACACTTAGAACATGAAATGATTGCTTTGAGATTGCAAAACTTGATTCAAGGTAGGCCATGTAGTATCTGGAATCCATCAAAACAAGAATACATGACATTAGAGAAACCCACAGAAACTGTAAAACCAAGTGATATAACGATACTAATTCACTCAAGAACTCATATTGTTGATTTAATTAATCGACTGCATGCACGAGGTATACCGGTTATTTCTGATAAACAAGGACAATTGCTCGAGCAACCAATAGTTGTTAATTTGATGTCAGCACTAGATTTACTTGCCAACCCAAGCTCAAAATTTGCCGCAGCGACAGTCGCTAAATCTCCCATTATTGGACTTACAGACAAAGAATTGAATCAACTTTTGACTACTCATGAGCAATCAAATAATTGGTGGAAGACACTTGCTGAATTTGTTCCAAATTCCAGTGTTGCTAGATTATTGGAACATATTGACAAGCAAATCATTGGCTACAATATCCATGATATTGTAAGCGATATTCTAGATAATTCAGATTTGTTATTTGCTTATCCAGATGACTCTTCGAGGCAAAATGCCGAGCAATGGTGTAATTTAATCTATGATATTGGAAACGATTGCGGCCACAACCCTGCGGAAATTTTCGCTCAATTAGAAGCATTACGCGGTCTTGGAAACAAAGGACCACAAGCCTCTGCAACGCCATCATCGGGGGCAGTTAAAATCATGACAGTGCATGGTGCAAAAGGCTTGGAATCAAAAGTAGTCGTGGTATCTGGAATTTTCCAAGCAGGGCGTTATGATGCAAACATTACGACCAGAGAGAATGTCCTAGTGACTCCAGAGATAATCTCTGGAAGAATAAATCCGTGGGCATCTCTAGAGCGTCCAGATGATGGTTTGTGGGAATTCACTAAAAATATCAACAGTGCTCAAAACCAAGCCGAGCGTAGAAGAGAATTTTATGTGGCATTAACAAGAGTTGAAAATCATTTGATTATTGTTGGAAATTCAACAAACAAAGGCCAGATGTGTCCAGAAACCGGTATGATACAATTCACCAGTAAACCATCTGCCAAAACGATGGGGCATATGTGGATGGAAGGTTTGAGGTCAAGTGCACACAAACAGAATCAACTAGACTCCCCTTGGCTCAAACCTGATGATATAGGTGTTGAAGAATTAGGAGAATATCAAGAGCATGATGTTTCTTTAGATCCGGTGATGATCTACTTTAACTCTAAGCTGGGTGAAGGTAATATTAGGTCAATGGCTATTTTTCACAATCCTGATTGCTTTTCAGACGCTAAACCGGTTACACCAATTGAACGGTGGAAGGTTATTGAAGATAAAATAATGGCAAATTCTTTGCCAAAGAGTGCCATAAAGGTCAGCAAAAATGTAACACATACCCTGAAATTGGGCGCTAATTCTTTGGATAATAGCGTTAAATGCCGCACGCATCACTGGCCTAATAATTTGACCAACTGGAATAATCATCGGTTGAGTAAACTGCTGGAAAAAACTTCATTAGCGCCAGAAAAAATAGGAAATTTACCTACTGCAGTGGAATTTGGTTTGATGATGCACAGATTGGTAGAAATTAGTTTAGATAATCCTAGCAAATATAACGCTGAACCTATGAAGGCATTGCCAAATAGTTGGTTTAACAAACCTGAACATGAGTTGACATCAGATGAGTCAATCGAAATAGTTCTTGGTGAATTTGGTTTCAATAAATCGGATAAAGGCAATACTAAGCGGTTTAATGCAACATTTGAACGCATGCAGAGTGTTGCTCAACTAGTTGACCAAGGATTGACTGGTAGATATGCCAAGGGAGAGAAATTACACGGCCGTAAAGCCGAAGGACTGCGTACGGAGTTGCCATTTTTGTACAATCACATTGTAAATGTCAATTCGCCAAGAAAGGTGTTTAGAAATAATACCATGCAAGAAATGTCTAACGTAGTAAATGTAGAAATCATGTTTGAAGGTCGTGCTGACTTAGTGATGGCATATTCTGATGATGCCGGAGATGGATACTTGCAGGTGGTTGATATGAAGACGACAGGCTGTTTGTATGGGTTTAATTTTGACAATCCAAAA
>VMHT01063603.1_pt1 | contig 12292 bp, 8 predicted proteins | sample 4693611 | NCBI WGS metagenome assembly VMHT01 (sample SAMN12280063, study PRJNA550983) | marine metagenome | isolation source: seawater sampled from same location over 5 years 0.02-0.2 micron viral filtrate | place: USA: collected off the coast of southern California halfway between the port... ...
AAATCTACAATAACACTTTGCTTTTCTTCTGGAATATTACTTTCAAATACTGGATCCAATTTATAATAAAGAGTATCTGGAATTTCATCATTAACTGTCAAAATAACTTTGGCATCCGTAGTAACTCCTATAGATCCTATCTTTTCAACATTAAATGACGTTCCATCTTTTATTTTACTCCATTTGCTTGTGAAATTGTTATCAGAATATAAATTAAACTCAAAAGCAGAATATAATGTCGAAAGACTTGAATAGGATAATGAATTGTCTGATAGATCAAAAATTACTCTAGAATTCTTATATACTTTTATTTGTGGATTTATTGGGTTGATTGATCCAGAAGATGCTTCTAATATTTTAACTGCTGGTGGAGTAATATTCTTAGAATCTTCATAGCTGGATGCTAATTTGAAAATATTATCGTCTATAGATATGATATAATAAATTCCGTTATTTTCAAGACCTTGTGATGGAGATGTTGAGGTGTATATTACCTTTTCTCCAGTAGAAAATCCATGATTTTCTATCGTTATACTATCATTAGTTGTGCTCACTCCCACAGAAGAAAACTCTTTGGGATTTATAATAATTCTTCTGTTGTAGTCATTATACTTAACGGAGAATGTTGTTGATATTGATGGATTAACATCAACAAAAACATCATGTCCACTCATCAATCCATGCGTCTGAGCAGTCGATACTGTAACTATATTTCTTGTAATTTTTCCAGTATTAGCCTTATAATTTGTAGAGAAACTATGATAAACTCCCGTTCCAATTCCAGAGAAATATAAAGTTCTAGAGTCTCTATGAGTTTCTGCAATACCAACAAAATTGCCAGAAGTGCTAAGACCAACTCTAACTGTAGAAATACCAATCAAATCATCATTTATCTTTGCAACGAAAACCTCTTGTTGATCCAAAAGGGATATTGGAGAAGAGGGATTTTCTTCTTCAGCAACTATTATTGGACTTCCATTGTTTGGAGAGTATGTCAATATATCTCCGGTCTTGAGATTATGATCCTTTATGTATATTGATTTTGTTGGTATAAAAATTTCTGTAGTTCCTGTTCCTGGATTTGAGAAGAATATTGTGCTTCCTATGCCAACTCCAGATGTTGTGCCCAAAGCAACAGATTCACTTGGATCGAAATATAACTCTTTATTAAGTTTATAATCATTCTTTTCATTTGATTTTGATTTTATGATTATTTTTTTAGAAACTTCTAAAAGTTCTTCGAATGGTGGATGTGAAGGTCCAATAGTTCCATCAATAGATCTCAAGACCCTTATTCTCGACATTTTCCTATCAATGTTTAAGACCTTCACTTTTTCTGATCCAATACTAAGAATATCGTTTTCTCTTATATTTGGATATGTCAAATCTCCAGAAACATTAAAATATGTCACCAACCCAGTTGATGTTGATGATTGAATTCCAGACACATCTGTTCCCAATCCAACTACGAATAAAACATTATTTTTTACATTTGCTTTATATGAACCCTCAATTTTAGTTGTTGTTGTAGATATCCCAGAAATTGTAATAATATCTTGATTTTCAAATTCATGTGGATTTGGAGTATATAATACATACTCTCCCCGTATTGATGATGGATATATTTCAACGTCTCCAATGCTGCTCGTGGCCACACTGATATTGTTTACGTGTTTTCCACCAACCATTGAGACCTTGGCAGATACCCTATTTCCGGAGATACTTCTATCCTCAAACGAGATTGAATCTCCAATTTGATAAAGATCTCCCGCACTAGTAATTCCTACAGAATCTATACTTCCATTAGATACAAAATTTATAGTTGATTTTTGTGATAGATTTTGAGGTATATACAGATACTCGTATTTAATATTATCTTCAATCAGATTATATGGATTTATAACTCTACACCAATTTTCATCATTTATATCAATATCATCTTGATTCGATTTACTCTGAAAATTAAAATCTATTGGATTATCATTATAATTATTTCCAATTAAGTATGGGAAGCTGGGTCTTCTATACTTTGCAAATGGTCCTGAAGAATCTACGGCACTGTCATTAATCGTTGTAAAATATGCGTATGTTCCCTCAGGAAAATCGGGAGTAACACAAAATCTCCCATTATTTTCGTCAAGAATATCATCATTTGCAACATACTGATAAGAATAGTCTTCTACAAAAAATCCTTCTGGGAACAAAGATACTGGTGGTCTTGACTCTTTTAAATCAATACTATATCCAGATTTCATTTGGAGTACAATTCCACCAGATTTTGTTGCAAATCCATATGGACCATAAATTGGATTTCCATCATATGCCCACCCAATAATTGGTGAGTGATCTGATGACCTTACTTCTAAACTATTAACACGTTTTAAGTCTTTTTTGCCATATAAAATTTTTCCATCCTGATCAACAGAGAAAACAGATTCTCTTAATTTTCTGGGAGCATATATGTGAGAGTATTGGAGTCCAAGATTTTTATTTAATCCCTCAGTAATGTAACCATCGTCATCAGATACTCTTGAAAAGTTTTTCTCAAAGAGATTTATCCTCCAAGATTGAAGTATTGATTTAAAACTTGCCCCTTGACCAGAAGATACGATGTCTATAAATGTCTCTTGATCATATCCAAATCCGCCAGAATTTATCTTTATAGATGACAATTTCCCATCAACTATGATGGGAATCAAAACAGCACCAATACCACTACCAATAATATTTAAATCTGGCGAGTGAGTGTAATTTCTACCAGAATTTAGTATTATAACTTGTACTATACTTCCATTTCTTATAACCGGTTTGACTTGAGCCCCATATCCAAATCCCAATCTTATTTCTGGAGGTCGTTCAAAGTTTATGACCTCAGACGATCCATATCCAACTCCACCATTAGATAAGTATAATGATGTCACTTCTCCACGGAAAATTGGTTCAATTTTAGCCTCAAAAGTTTCATTGCCAATAGATGATATTCCGACCTTTCCAATTAAATTTACGGAAATATCTTGATAATTAAAAATATGTGTTCCTATACCAGAACTTGTTAAATTTTCATATTGACCAGTTTTATAAAAATAATCTTTCCCTTTGGATCCCAACTCAGTGTTTATTCTTGATAACTTGAATGAATCTTTATCTATTTTTGTCAGATAATACTCAGCATTAATGGATAGACCACCAACAGGATTTCCCTCACAAGTATATTTGACTATTTCTCCCGTACCATAGTCATGATTTTTAATATTAACAATATCCAATGAAGTATTGATCCCTACAGACCCTATAGATCTTTTTTTATTTTGATAGTTAGATCCTGAAGAAACTACATTGATCGATTCGACTATTGACTTTTTATTAAACGACTTTAACTCATGAACTCCTGTACCATATGAAAGTAAAGATATTGTGTTAATTCCTGAGATAGAATCTGCTAAATTTTTATGAAGTTTTACAGATAAATTGTTTTGAATCGATACGAAATATGATTCGTTGGGAACCAGTCCCCCAATAGCATCTTGATTGTTTGTAGTGTAAATTACTTTCTCGGAGTTTCTAAATTTATGGTATATACCGAACTCAATAGTAGAGATTGAGGTGCCTATACCAACTTGAGATTGTGAATCAAATGGTGCTGAGTGATTAATCAACTTCATATTAGCAAAGGCTTTTGCACCTGAACCATTTCCTCCATTTATGCTTATTTTTGGGGTCTCTTCATAGTCAAAACCAGAATCTAAAATTCTAATTTCCCTCAAAGAACCTGATAGGGAAACAAATCCCTCAGCACCCACCCCTACAGGGTCTTCTACCACCACTGGAGGGGGACTAATAACATCATAATCAAATCCTGGCGATAAAATATCAACCATATCAATCTTCCCATAATTAATAAAATCATTGGACTTATAATTTAATATTTCCACGCCATTAATTAAAATACCAGTAAACCCTGGATCAGTATTAAATACGGACCCATTGTTTGTTGGTTTTGAGATTTTTCTGAATATTTTTTGCGATTCTAAAGTCTTTGACTTTAATTTAAATGGTTTTATACTATTGTTAGTTACAGTTAGTGGAGAATCTATAGATATGAATTCTGATTTATAGATATTTGTCCTACTCCTAGAAAGTTTTATTTTTGTTGAGGAAACTCTCTTTACAAAATATAATCCTTCACCACCAGAATCTTCGTTGAAAAGTGATGAAGAGATTGTGGTATTTGTTACTTCCTGTCCATCATCATCGGTTGTTGTAGTTATTATTTTTTCTGGGACGTAGTAAACAGCATCTCCCGTATAGAATCCATGATCTCTTCCTGAAGAAATTTCTAACTCTTCACCAAAAAATCTACCAGAAAATGTAACAGATCTATCTGAAGTTTCTATCGGTTGAGATTCATAGTGTGGAATAGATGGTGATGCAATAATATATTCATCTCTATCAGTTTTTGATTGATATACATTTTGTACGTTTGTCGTATAAAAAGATGATTCTGGAAAAAAGTTGGATGATAATCTTAATAAGTTTCTTTTGAATGTATATCTTTTAAGTAGTGAAAGATTTCCTTGCCCTTTGATAACAATCGATTTGGACGATGGAATATCAATAATAGACGAAGATTTTGATATTCCATCATTAGAAGTAATTGTCCCAACGTCTCCTAATTTAAAGTAGTGGTCTACATTCAGATTAACTCTGTATGTATTGTCGGAGCTATCTACAAGAATAATATCATTTACTTTGTATATTGGTGATACATTGTAAAACCAATTTTTCGCCAATGGACCATCATCCAATGCTCCAAGTGTTTTTATCTGAGCAACATCTCCACTTTCATAATATCTGGAATTATCTGAGAAGTTTATCTCATTTAAAACAGAATTGATCCTAACTCTAATCTCTTGATCATCAAATGATGCATAGGCAAATGTGTTTATTCCGACTATAGATTTATCTAAAATAGTCCCAGATACGTTTGTACAGTTAAAAAATTGATTCAAAGATTTTGATGTATATGAAACTATTCCAATAGACTCATCATCATATGTTAAGTATAGTTCACCGGGACAATCAAACCCAACAGTAGAATCAACGGTTATAACAGTTGATCCGGAAGATACACGATCGATTACTTGAGTCTTGGGATATACTGAAAACTCACCATATATCGCACCTCTAACGCCAATGTCTCTATTATATCCAGCATCCAACTTAAGATTGTAATAAGTTTCTCCAACACCAACTCGTATCTCCTCAACATCCGTGATAGGAGCATATGCATAGTTTATGTTTTTTCCATAACTGCCTTGATATAAAGTTCTATTTTTTAAATCATTTGGATTACCATCTATAGGTTCAACAATAAGATTGTCTGTTACTTTATATTGCGCGTTCGATGGAGTCGTTAAAAACTCCGATGGCCTAATAATCTTTACGTCTTCATTGTATAATGCCTTAAATAAAATCTCAAAACCTCTGTCAGTTCCTTTACTCAAGTAAAAATCTTTTGCATTCTTGATAAAGACATTTTCATTTAGGTTTTCAGAAAATTGTCTGTTTTCTAATCCTGGAATAAGTTGTATTTTTGTTTTTGACAAAAATTCCTTAAGAAAAAGGCAACTTAAATTTATAATTTCTGCTCCAGACTCGTGTGAAGAAGCTTCAGTGGATCTGAATACAAGTTCTTCCGGATTTATCTCTCCTCTATATGATTCTACGCCACTAAATCCTCTAATGCACCCAGTAAACGAAAAATCGGTTTTTCCAGTATACGTTATGATCTCATCTCCAATTTTTAAGAGACCGTATGAATCTGGAAACTGATTTGTTCCGGTATATGACTCTGTAGCGTCTACCGTGATGACAGTATCATCAAAATCAATGTTAGATGCTAATTTTGCAGAATATGACAGATTTGTAATATTGTCAAGCTTGACATATTTGTCAATATTTTGAATTAAATCAATAGGTGCTCCTTGATATTCCTGAGCAATGTAATATTGCCTCAAAAACTCAGATATTAGGGGAAAATCGTTCCTAACATAGGTTGGTAATTGATTTTGAATAATATTATTAAATTGGATTCTTTTTTCTGACATATTCTTTATCTATCCGTCTTTAATATGATGATCCGGAAGATCTCGATCCGGGATTTGTGGTTCTATTAGAAATTGATTGATTTGTTGTCGGCACATCTCCTCCCCGAGTACTTGTGTTAGTTATATTAGATCTTCCACCAGATCTAACAAGATTTCCATCCGGATAACTTGAAGATACGATATAACTGGAAGCAGATGGGTCTAATCCCGAAGAAATATCGTCAACAATAGTTTCAAAATTGCTATTATTAATATCTAGTTGCAAATAAAGGTCCTGTAATCCAACAACATCGTTAGATTTTGGAGAAACAGATATTTCAACAATAGTTTGACCATCTTTTATCTTTCCAGATACTATATTAATCGGATTTATTGTTATGACGCCTCTTACATAATCAATTCTGCCAATATTTCTTCTTATAATAGATGGATTTTGGGAATTTTCTGTCGGTAAGGTGAAAAGGAATAAAGATCCCGTTTTTCGGTCAAAATCTGGAAGGTCTGATATATAAACATCCTCTGCAAATCCATTAATTCTAAAAGCAGATGTTTTGATATTGAATCCTTCCGAAAATTTAACATAAAATTCGTTACCAAAACCAATTGAGTACTCTGCAATAGTATTAAGAGCAACTCTGAGGTCTCTTCTAATGTTTACGGTTGTAATATTTGATGTTATTGACTCATGACTGTCATCTATTATTTTTAGAAACTTACTATACTTTAATCTCGCGCCATATTTGTTCAATTCCGTCGATTCTGCGTATTTATTTGCATTATTTTGAACAATGCTGGAAACATAAGCTGGATTTGGAGCTAAATTTGAGTTATAATAGACTTTTGAGTCAATCTCGACATAAAGATACTTCAAATCTAAGATTTCTGGAACAATTCCGGCAACCGCATACTTCTTTAATTTGAGTTTTATGTTTTCTTTTGCTAAATTTGATAGAAAATCGCCCGTTCTTGGTTTTATGCTTATAAAAACCTTACCATATTGTGGTGGAACTACCTCTTCTCCACCAAAAACCGAAATTGATTCTGTTTCTGGGTAAATTTTTGATGGAATTAGAGTTTCATAGTCATCAGAAGTGACAGCTCTGTTCTGAGTCGCGTATATTTTGGGTGCAAACTTACGAATCGACTCTACGCTTTCAATATTTTGTCCTCCAGAGGATGGTGAAACAGTAGTTATGAGAGAAACTCCTGTTGTTACTGTATATTCCACCCCATTTCTATTATATGAGAGTCTTCCAGAGAAAGAAAACTGCCCGACACCATTAGAAGAATCTCCATTTGATGAAATATAATCAATTGTTATGAAATTACTCTCTTCCAAAGCATGTCCAAAGATACCATCACCAAAGAAAATCTCATATCTTTCATTTTCAATCTCTTGTAGAAAGAAAATTTTAGAATCTGAACCGATCTCTAACAAATTATCCTTTAGTGTGTACTTAACTTTGGACGTGGATTGCTCATTACTCTTGACTGCAACATTGATAAGGTCTGTATCGATGCCAGAATTTGGTAAAATAAATCTTTGATTCGGATTTCTTGAGGTAAACGTGAAATTTGACGTTAAAAGGATCCCCTCATGAATGATTATATCATCAAAGGATGCAATTCCATCGAAAACTGGTACTGTTATATCTTCTGTTATTGAAAAAACAAAGGAATTGCCTCCAAATTTTGAGGAAGTTGCTGCTATTGGACCTTTTCTAAGGGTAATTGAAGCAGGTGGTGGTGAAATATTTGCCGTATCTACAAAAAAACTTATTACAGCACTCGCAGACTTTCTAGATCTTGGTAAATATCCTATATTTTTCGCTAAAGATACAACATTTTCTCTCAAAGTTGCACTATCGATGAAAACTTCATTTGCAACCATATTGGCATTATATGAAGTGATGTATGTGTTGTATGCTCATACATCAAGAATAGACGAAAGATTCGACCCCTCAAAGTCATAATCAGTGAAATTTGAATTTGACTTTAAATAATCTCTTAAAGATGTCTTTACCTGATTAAAATCCAGGTTTGAAAAGTTAACTAATGGCATTTTTACCTGGTTGGTTGCAAGATAAACTGTAATTCTTGTGGAGCAATGTCAGCCCCTATGATTTTATAAGTGATTTTCACATCAAAACCATTATTGTCAAAATCTGGGAACACTTCAACCTCAACTAAATCAACTCTAGGTTCAAAGTTTTTTATAGATTGCTCAATTTGATCTTTGATTTTAATTGCTGAGATATCATCAATGTTCTCGAATAGAATCGAATAGAGTTTAGATCCAAAATCTGGATTAAAAAACTTTTCTCCGGGTTCTGTGAACACTATATTCTTAATTGATCTTGCAATTGCGTTCTCATTTTTGATGGCAAGAAGATCTTTGTTCAGAGGGTTACTCTGAAACGACATGCTTATGTCTTTAAAACCTTGACTTACCCTTTCTAGAGGCATGGAATATTATTATTCTGACTTATTTATCTTACTTTTTTCAACTTTTTTTGACTTCCCTAAATGTCTATCACTTGCACGTTCTGTAATTAGTGTCATGCCAGACTTGATAAAATCTTTACTCTTGTCTACGGGCGAGTTAGCCATGAGATTTTCCTCTGATTTGAACAAATCAGAACTTTTTTAGGGGTTCTATCCCAGGAAACTATTTATTTTCTCTTTCTTTCGAAGTCTTCCAAAAATATTCTTCTTCATCTCCCATTCCAAGACGATCATATCCACGTTCAACCTGATAATATTGTGTAGAAACTTTAAAGTCTGGTATCTTTGGTTTCTCCGGTGTCAAACTATTGTCATAAATTCTTAATCTATTATTCGGATATAGGCAAAACTGGCCGTTATCTAACTGAATCAGATTGTGAGACTTATGTTCTGCAGGATTTTCACTTGTTGCATAGTCAACATAGTCTGGATCATGATGATAATTGTCTATGGTACACACGTAGGATCCCCTCTGAGGTCCATGATCTCTAGTGTAGCACTCAAAGTCCATCGAGCCTATGAATTTCTTGTTCACGGTCACTACACCATAATCCATACAATTCCAAAATTGTAGGTTTGGAAGATTCATATCAGGATCTGGTGTCTTTGGTTTCGAGAGAAACGCGGAGATTGGCAACTTATCATACATCGCTGCATACTCTGGCAAATATGTCTCAAAATAAAAAGCACGTCCAGGTATCGATTTAACAGATACCCAAACGCCTTTTACAAACTGTCCGTGTCCACTCTGATGATCCGTAAGATACTCTTTCCGGACCCATACTTCTTCCGAAGGTAAGTTAGAGATTAAACAAGACATATATTAAATTTTATAAACTCTTCTCTTATTTAACTCTTTCCCTGGCCACGATAACGCTTTCGCGCCTTATTACGAGACGTTGCGGCATACTTGGTATGCTTGCCCGCGCCTTGACGAGTGTTTTTCGGAGATGGGACAATCAGATCTCCGGTCTTTGAACGCATTGCCATAAGTCTTTACCTCAAATTACACGAGTCTTTTCATGACCGACACGAATGCGTGGGTCACACCAGATTTCATAACCTGCTTCTTTTGCATCTAGACAGAATGAGACATCCTCGCCGCACATGTCCTGAACTTCACCACTTTCGAATACCTGCATTTTGGGCGCAAACCATGGATAAGCCATTTTGTTATTCTCAAATACGCCATTCTTAATCATGACCCATCCAAAACCTGTGTAATCTACAGTGAATGGTTTCTGACGATTTGCCATAGTCTCCAGTGTTTCATGATTCATGACACCACCATTACCACGGAAGTCCTCTTCGTCCAACCAGTGTGCAACAGAAGATGTTTGACCGTCTTCTGTGCAATACCAACCAGCAGTGATATCACGCTCTTCACCTTCAGCAGGAACTGCAAGATCACAAAGTTGCCAGAACTTCTGAGAGTTAAAGACAATATCACTGTCAATCCACAGTTGATAGTCATACTCCAGTTTGCCGTCCCAAGGTACCTGATTGGGTCCACGGAGAACATTCGCACCTAAACACTTACATCGTGCAAAGTTCACCATGGATGAATAATCTTGACTGATCTGAATTGCCATTCCATTCTGTACCAGATCAAAACACATCTGTACAAAGTTTTTTAGAAAGGTATACGAACATCCTCTTCCTGGAAGACAGAATACAATCGTCTTCCCTTTCATACGCTCTTTAATCGCGTCATAGTCCCACTCCTCCTCTTTAGGTGCTGTGGGGGCATTTGCCTTAACAGTAAATCCTTTAGCCATAAGTTTGAATTAACTTCATATCAATTATAACAGTTTATATATGCACTGTCAATCAGATACTGTTATCTCCTCATATGACAAATCCTCAATCACATAATCGGTTTTCATAATGCCGACCATACCATTGAGGGTTATCCATGTCTTATTAAATTGTTTCTCAGTTAAATTCTGATACAAGCACTGATCCTTTGCGTATATGTGATAAACCTTCTGGGGCAAAATTTTTCTGGGCAAAATTTTTTTCTCCACATCAAAACAAAAGTTGAATTATATATACCTCTCGAATTCGGTCCGTTGTAGGTTAGGGTAGTTAGGTTTTTTTATACACGCCCGCCATCAACCAACGCCAACGATCGCCCAACACTGTCGATACTGCAAGTCTAACACATAAGGGGCAAAGTGTCAACAATGCCCCGATACTATGTGTTAGAAACTCACGTCTTCTCTTGCTGTCAGATAAGCGTCTAATTCCTCCGTGGTAGTAAAGTTGTCGATGAGTCCTTGATATTCATCGAGATCAATAATTTTTAGATCGATAAGGTTGTAGAGTGCCTTTGTGAATTCTTCAGTGTGAATCAAAAGCGTGTAGGCGATGGTTACACTACTGGTACAATCAACAGCTGAGTAACTTTAAAGCGCCGATAATTATCAGTTCATACGCATACCTGAGAAGAAAGGAATTGGTGATCCATTGTAGTTAACGAACCACTGATAATTGCGTTGGAAGACATACTCACCCGGCAATCCGTTCGCGTCGAGAATAGCATTCAAGCGAGACTTTGTGGTCTTTGATTGCTTACCTCCGTCGAAGAGTTCGATGAAACCTTCGCCGATCTTTGAGATCAGATTGCCGAACAAATAGACATGCGCGACATCATCAACTGTCCGAACCATTGTGTTATCGAGTGACCAATCCTTGCCGTTCTCGATTGCTTTGTTCATCAGAGTTTCGATCTTGCGCATAATCAGAGAGTGATGAGTTTGTGTTACTTAGAGTCCCGATACTCAGTCTACAATGCGGAACAAACCTGCGAGTTTACCTTGCAGTGTGTTCAGCACGATTGCATCCTCATCAGTGTCAAAGTGGTCCTGATACTCACTGAGTGCAGCATCAATCAAGTCCCACTCATCTCCGGAGAAATAGTCGCGAACGGTGAGAAGATCTGAGCGAGTGAGCATGTTTGTTTGTTTTTTGTTGATTGCTTACACTACTGGTACAATCAACAGCTGAGTAACTTTTAAGTACCTGCGATTACCAACGGTCAGGTGTACTCAGGTCCTCTACATAAGCATCACAATGTTCTGAACCTTCCAACTTGAATAACTTATCCCACTGAATGTTATGCGGGTCGAAGTCATTCATTGCTTCGATTTCCAAGGTGATGCGATACTTACTCTTCTGTGCTTGATGATAGATAGCAGGCATGGTTGGAAGGATGGGAGTGTTACTTTGTAATTATAGACTGACTGAGAGAAACTGTCAATCTGTCGCAGACTATTTATCAGAAGTCCTTATAAGTTTGCGACGTTCTGTGTGGGATTTCTGATAGCGGGGGACTTGACATTTTTGCGGAGTGGTGATAGACTGAGGTCCAAGATCACTATAAGTTCACATCTTTATTCAGAGTAAGTTCACACATTTATTCATAGGTAATCAGAGGCAATAAGTGACAAATAATCAGTGAATATACTCCGCAGATACTGTCAAGCAACCACGGAGTAACTGTCAAGTAACAAGAGAGATAAAAAACGAAAGTATATTTATAAAAGCATTTTTAATTGATTTTCAGTCATTTTCATAAGTGTTTATACTTAAAAATGTTAGTTAGCGAGAGTTGCTGATTGAAACTGACCGGAAGAATAAGCATAGACATTATGTGCTACCCAACCGTGATTTGGAGT
>VMHT01213362.1_pt1 | contig 12291 bp, 14 predicted proteins | sample 4693611 | NCBI WGS metagenome assembly VMHT01 (sample SAMN12280063, study PRJNA550983) | marine metagenome | isolation source: seawater sampled from same location over 5 years 0.02-0.2 micron viral filtrate | place: USA: collected off the coast of southern California halfway between the port... ...
AGACATCTCAGAAAAAAACACTTTTACTGAGTCGAAGGTCTATGATGTTGAGGTTGAGACGGAAGACATGCTCGGAAATAAAAGCACAAAAGAACACAAGTTTATTGTAAAGAATTAGGGATTTTTTGACTTCAAAATATGCGATTTAAACAACCATTTTATTATTTAATTTTAACCTTATTCTTTTTTGGGTGTCAGGAGGCTGATGATGATAATATTGACGATCCAAACAATCCTTCAACTCAATCTGGAATTTTCGTAGCGGGATCTTACAGTACTGGAGGCAATGAATATGGGGCTTATTGGACTGATTCAAACAGCGATGGTTCGTGGGAAAGAACGGACTTAGATGATGCTCGTGTTATTCATGATATTGCAGTTAATAACGGAGTGTTATATGCTGTTGGGGAGACTACTTGGGCACTTGGAGAGCAAGATCCTGCGATTTGGATTGATGGTAAAAAAATAGAGCTTGATACACCAAACAAAGACGAAAATTGGGGAGGAGCAACAGCGTTTTCTATAGATTTTGATGGTGAAAACATATATATTTCAGGAAACTATGCATCTCAGAAGGCAAGTTTTGGAGGTGTTTCAAGCGCTTGTTATTGGATAGTTAACAGTAGTTATGCTAGTGGCAAACATTACCCTTTAGAAAATGGAGTGAGTTCAGATGCTTTTGCTATTGCTCTACTCAATGGACAACCAATTTCCGTTGGATGGTATATGGAGGAGCATAAAATTATTCCAGCGAAATGGATTGGATCAAAGAGGTCAAAATTAGATTCGAAAAATGATGGGGAGGCAATGGACATAATTGTTGACGGAAATGATTATTACATTAGTGGTTGGACTGATAATAAGCGAAAAGCTACTCACTACTACCCATCAATATGGAAGAATAATCAGTCAACCAGAAAAACATTAACGCAAGCTACTTTAAAAAACGCTGAAGTATCTAGTAATGATCGTGAAGCTTGGGCGTCAGCAGTAACAATAAATGACGGAAAATTATATGCTGCAGGCTCAACACACTACGATTATTCAGTTTGGTCAGCAAGTTATTGGACAGATATTGAATTTAATGGCAATCCAGTAGGACAGATTGTCGAATTTAATGGCGGCCAGATGAAGGATATTGCCATTTCAAATTCCGGACAAATTATTATTGTTGGTGATGGCGCTGTTTGGATTGATGGGCAAGAGCAGTTTGTTGAGCATAGCGTTGTTTCCTACACCAATGCAATTTTTGTAGCAGAATAGTTGATATAGATTTAATGATTTATTACAATAACTAAAAACTATTCAGAAATTTATGAGGGGAATTCTTTTACTGTCTTTTTTATGTGGGTTTTCACAACTTCATCACCAAACGGTTGGTGTTGGGGGAGGAACGACAGCCTCTGGAGTTATCTATTCTGTTGGACAAAGTTCTGTCATAGGAAACAATATGTCCAGTGGTATTTTAATCACCCAAGGATTTGTTCAGCCTCTTTCCGATTTTTACTTCATTGAAGAGATTAAATCAAATGTCAATGTATCTGTTTACCCAAACCCTTTTGTAAATGAGTTTGAAGCATTATTTGAAAAAGATTATTGCAATACGACAATTTTAATTCAAACCCTTTCCGGACAAACAGTCTTTAGAAGAAAATATCAAAATAAAAACTCGATAAGAGTTAATCTTTCGGGATATTCAGGACAAACATATATAGTTAATATTAATGCTGACGGTAAAATATTTACAGCAAAACTCATTAAAAATGATTAAAAAAGGCTTGTTAAGTTTAGTTGTTTTAAGTTGTTATGCCTACGGGCAAGAAACATATTTTGAAGTAGGAGTTAATAACACATCCTATGATTATACCTATGAATCATCAACTAATGATTTTGAGCTTGATTCCTCTCCCGGAATATTTCTCAGAGTTGGAATTGGTGAACTTTTACCAAATTTAAATTATGGATTTAGTTACCATCAATTTAATTCTATCGGAAAACTATACGAGGATACTTTTGAATGGAATACAAATTATGTTGGGGGCTTTATTCAATTTGATTACCCTCTCATCAATAATAAATTAATTTTAACGCCCGCCACTGAAGTATTGACATTATTTAGTGGGAAACAATTTTCATTTGGGGAAATTTACACATTGGGTGAAGAACCAGAGTTTACGGGTTTATGGGTATCACCTAGATTGGGTATTATATATAAAGTAGACTTTTCAAATTACGTTTCACTTGGCGTTGGATATAATTTTTCTATAAGTCTTAATGCTACAAATTCAACAGAAGAGAGCTTGATCTTTAATTCACATCAACTATCAATTAAATTCGATTTATGAAAAAAATATTTCTCCTTTTATGCATATCACTTTTGTCCTTAAATTTATTTGGACAAACCCAGAGAAATGGATTTTCATATCAAGCCTTGATTACCACTCCTCTTAACAATAACAATGTTGGCATTAACCTACCTGGAGTCGACAAAGAAGTATTATCGTATCGTAATAAGGATCTTTGTTTAAGATTTACATTTTTAGATTCAAGCCAAAATGTAGAGTATTCAGAAATTCAGAATACAAGGACTGATGATTATGGAATGGTAAACTTAGTAATTGGAACTGGAAGTCCTGAAATCGGCTATTCATGGGATAATATACCCTGGGGAGCTGATTCCAAGTCTTTAAAAGTTGAGGTTGATTATGGTTCTGAGTCTCAAACTAATTGTGAAAACTTTGTAGAATTAAGCCTACAAGAATTAACAGCTGTACCATATGCAATGTATGCACCTGGCTTGATTGGACCAACAGGTCCGGAAGGACCTCAGGGTCCTGCTGGTGCTGATTCTTCGGTCCCTGGGCCTCAAGGGCCTAAAGGAGATATTGGACCAACAGGTCCGGAAGGACCACAGGGCCCTGCTGGTGCTGATTCTTCGGTCCCTGGGCCTCGAGGAATTCAAGGACAAAAAGGTGACCAAGGTGAGTCAGGTCCGGAAGGACCACAAGGTGCACCGGGTTCAAAAGGTGATAAAGGAGATTTTGGAGCCCAAGGTGTTTCAGTAACTTTAAAGGGAACAAAAGCAACAATTGCAGATTTACCAATATCTGGGTCAGCTGGTGATGGATGGATAGTTACTACAGGAGATGGAGGCATTCATGCTGATGGAAGTTTGTGGTTTTGGAATATTACAGATGGTAAATGGGATGATATTGGTGCTATTGTTGGCCCACAAGGGGATCAAGGGCCTCAAGGACAAACTGGTTCAACCGGTCCACAAGGTCAACAGGGTATTCCAGGAAATGATGGAGCAACAGGCCCATCAGGAAACGATGGTGCAGATGGTCAAGATGGTGCACCTGGTCCAAAAGGGGATCAAGGTGTTTCAGGAAATGATGGTAGTGATGGTTCTTCTGCTTATCAGATATGGATTGATGCCGGAAACACAGGAACAGAGGCTCAATTTTTATTTTCATTAGTGGGCCCATCAGGAAACGATGGTGCACCTGGTCCAAAAGGGGATCAAGGTGTTCCAGGAAATGATGGTAGTGATGGTTCTTCTGCTTATCAGATATGGATTGATGCCGGAAACACAGGAACAGAGGCTCAATTTTTATCTTCATTAGTGGGCCCATCAGGAAACGATGGTGCAGATGGTTCAGATGGTCAAGATGGTGCAACAGGGGATGATGGGGATTCAGCATATGAAATCTGGATATCACATGGAAACACGGGTACTGAACAAGATTATATAAATTCTTTCCTAGCAAATGTTGTGGAAGATACAATACCACAACTTGGAGGTGATTTAGATACTAACGGCAACAACATCAATTTTGGTGATACTGATGCAGCACAATTTGGTAATGATGCTAACCTCCTTAAGATATTTCACAATGGGAATCATGGATTAGTAAGAGATGTAAGCGATGGAAACCTTTACCTCCAAAGTGACAATAATGTAATACTTTCAAGTGATAGTGGTGTAAAAAAAATGGTTAAAGGTATTGCCGGTGGAGCAACTGAACTTTATCACAATGATGTAAAAAAGTTTGAAACCACAACTGGTGGTGTATCCATCTTTGATGAAGCAATTCTTGAAGGTTCAACTCCCCATTTAACACTTAGACGAACTGACAATGCGAATGTTCCAACACTACGTTTTAAAGGTAGTCTTGGAACTGAGGGTGCAAATATAGGCTTTGATGGTACCAATGGCTCGCCTAACGAATTAATTTTTAAAACATACGATGGATCAACACTTGCAGAACGCTTTAGAGTTACAACCAGTGGAGCAACAGTTTCTGGTAATTTAAGTGCTAGTGGAAATATAACTTCTACAGGAGGAGCTCTTTCTGGGTTTGATGCTGTGATTGGTGAAAAAATACCTGATGGCACAGGGGCAACTATGGACTTTATTAGTCCTGATGATAATGGCAAAGTACTTTCATACGATTACAATTTTGACCTGACACTGTATATAAATGATGGATTGGGAGAGGGTTTTAATTGTCTGATTGTTCAAAAGGGTGTTGGAAAAATAATTTTTGAAGCCATGCCAGATAAGAATGTAGTTTTAATTAATAGGCAAGGGCACAATAAAACGGCTGGACAATATGCAGTTGTTTCAATTATCAATATAGGTACAGACGGAGATGGTGATGATCTCATTTTAATTGGAGGAGATACAGGGATGTAAAATGAAGTGGAGTATATACGCAATTATAATATTTCATTTCTCATTTAATCCCATAAATGGCCAAATAACCCCTAGTCAATTTGGGGTTTTTCACCCACCACCACCAGATGGGTTGGTTCCCGAAAGAGCTTCTATTTCTGCTTATCAAATCAAACAAGATTACCCAGCATCGTCTGATGGTTTTTATTGGATGTCAAACATCAATATTAACGGAGGTCTACCATTTAAAATTTATGCTGACATGACAACAGATGGTGGTGGTTGGACACTAATTATGAAAAACCCGTCTTACAATGTTTGGGGCGGTGACGATTGTGATTTAGCAAAAGACAGGGCAATAGTATTTAATACAGATAACCCATTTACAAGTAACGAGGATGTAATGGATGACTCAGGTGTTGGATACTCAATTATTGGATGGGCTGACTACATTAAAAAAAGTGAAAGTGGTTTTCAATACATGATTGATGCCCATCAAAGAGGTAATTATGGAGGAATTTGGACAGCCAACGGAAACTATAGCTTTGTAAATACTGACAGTTCACAAACTGATGTAACAATTGATCAGAAATTCGGAAACTGGAATTATGTTACAAATGGAGATGGAATCCAAAAAAGGATGCCTTGGTATCGAATGACATGTGCTAGAAGAGGATTAATTACTACTGATGAAGAGGTAAGTGACCATTGGTGGGGAACCTTGTTAACAAGAGCTAGTGGGTGGGTCACGGCTCCATGGATTTATGATAATGGGATTGATGGTCAAACAACAACTCAAAATGAGAGAAAACCTTCTGTGATTTGGTATTGGGTTAGATAATTTTAAGTTTACAGTATGAAATTATTTTCCGGTTTAATTATCATTTCTTTAATGTTTTTTTCAAACCTAAATGGTCAGATAGTCCCAAGTCAATATGGGTTTTTTTATCCGCCTCCTCCAGACGGATTAACCCCAGAAACAGCTTCTAGTTCTGCATATCAAATTAAGCAAGATTACCCTAACTCTTTAGATGGTAATTATTGGATTGAAAATATTAATTTAAACGGAGGAGCCCCGTTTGAAATATATGCTGATATGACTACAGATGGGGGTGGTTGGACATTAATTATGAAAAATTCGTCAAACCAAGGTTGGACCATAGTAAACGCATTAGAAAAAAATGAAACTAACCCTCCAGACATTAATGGGATTAACGTTAAAAACTCAATTAATTATTCAATCATTGGATGGGCTGACTACATTAAAAAAAGTGAAAGTGGTTTTCAATACATGATTGACGCAAACACAAGAGGAAGTTATGGAGGAATTTGGACTGCTAATGAAATCTACAGTTTTGTTAATACCGACAGCTCACAAACCAACATTACAATTGATCAAAAATTTGGAAATTGGAATTATGTTGAGGATAATGGTATTGGACAAAGAATGCCATGGCATCGAACTCAACAAAGTTGCAGTATGTTAAAGGGAATAATTACTACAGACGACGATGAATGTGATAACTGGTGGGGAACACTAGTAACAAAAAGAGACAATTTTGATCCTGCTCCTTGGATTAGATATAATGGGATTGACAGCAATAATTATATGCAAGAGCCGGGTGTTATTTGGTATTGGGTAAGATAGATTTTTTATTATAAACTATAAACTTTAACTCATTATCAGTTGCACTGCAATTTTGAGTAATTAATGTCAGCAAATCATAACCGCTACACCAAACATCCTTATAGGCCGGCATTTAACAGGGCTTCATATTTTATTTAATCCTAAAATCACTCAAACAACACAACGACCACTGCTAGTCATTTCCTTATTGCAATTGAAATGGATATAACATCAATCAATAATTCACTCTCTTTTACAGACCACCCACAATTCGAAAACATTCATTTTTACCCCAACCCAACATCATCCCTATTAGCACTAAACAGCGATAAAGATTACGATATAGAAGTATACGATATGGCAGGGAACAAAGTAATGGCGCTTACAGGAAACACGATTGATATGTCGCATCTATCGTCTGCTACTTACATAGTTAAAGCACTTGATAAAGTAGAGAATGAAGAAGTGAGTTATAGAGTGGTTAAGAATTAAACCATAGGCATATCTTCTTTTTCCAAATCTTCATCATTCATTTCATGGGTAATTGTTGTAGATTTAGGCCGTGCAAGTAATTAGCTTTAAAGACTTCAAAAACGAAGAATTGTGGAATGTTTCAACTCATTTTTTAGGAGTTATTATGTCAATGATTGGGATACCCTTTTTATTTTATTTTGACAATAACATCACAGTCCTTAGTACGCTCTCAGTCATATTATTCTCTTTTGGTTTATTGGCTGTATATTCAACGTCAACTATATATCATTTTGTTCTAAACGACAAGCTCAAAAAGAGGTTTCAGGTACTTGACCACATAAGCATATATTATCTCATTTTGGGTTCATATGCACCGGTATGCTTAATAACTCTATATGACTACTCAGGCATAAATATTTTTATCGCTGTGCTCACGTTATCGTTAATAGGAACTTTGAAAAAAATCTTCTTTACAGGCAAGTATGAATTTATATCTCTATTGTTATACTTAGCGATGGGTTGGTTAATAATTTTTGATATTAATTCTCTATTTAGATTGATAGATTATAATGCTAAATTATTGCTTATAATCGGCGGAGTTTCTTACACTTTTGGGGTTATATTCTATGCTTTTAGTAAGATAAAATATTTCCATTCAATTTGGCACCTATTTGTGTTAACAGGTTCTGTATTACACTACTTTATGATATTTTTTTATGTAATTTAAACCATAGGGATATCCTCTTTATTTTGTACAGCTACTTCTAAACCTATTAAGTAGGTAATCGAAACATATAAAGTGCCCCATAGTCCTTTGGAGCTTGTATATGACCATGTTATCTTCTTCTCCACAATTAAGTGCCCTAGCTCACGCTGGGATGAATAAATCTGTTATTTTTGGCAAACAAAAAACAACCCATACACGCAATGCTTAATGTCCATAAACTAAGTCTCTTTTTTGGTGGCACTCCTCTTTTTGAAGACCTCTCTTTTCGCTTGGGGTCAGGAGATCGGGTAGGGCTAATCGGAAAGAATGGGGCGGGTAAATCGACTTTACTTAAAATAATTGCTGGCGATCTCGCTGTGGATTCTGGGCAGGTTGCAACAGAAAAAGCTTTGCAAATTGGATTTCTACGGCAGGATATCGATTTTGTGGTTGGTCGTACAGTACGTGAGGAAGCCCGTTCGGCATTTCCAAAACTATTGAGTCTTGAAAAAAGCATTGCTCAAATCAATCAGGAACTCAATACACGAACAGATTACGAAAGTGAAGATTATAATGCTCTATTACACAAGGTGAGTGAATATAGTGAGCAGTTTCAACAACTGGGCGGTTATACTTTTGAAGGGGATGCCGAAAAAATATTATTGGGGTTGGGTTTTAAAACAGCAGATCTCGACCAACAGACCTCGAGTTTCTCAGGAGGTTGGCGGATGCGTATTGAGCTTGCCAAACTCCTGTTACAAGAGAACGATTTATTGCTTCTCGATGAGCCTACAAATCATTTGGATATTGAGTCGATTTTGTGGTTTGAAGGGTTTTTAAAAAAATTTAAAGGGGGTTTGTTGTTGGTTTCTCACGACAAGATGTTTTTGGATAATGTTACCAACCGAACGATGGAGATTTCGTCCCAACGCCTATACGATTTTAAAAAGCCCTATTCGCAGTTTTTATTGCTTCGAGACGAAATACGTACCCAACAACGTGCCACTCAAAAAAACCAAGCCAAAGAAATTGCACGAACCGAACAACTGATCGATCGTTTTCGAGCTAAGGCTTCTAAGGCAAGTATGGCGCAATCGTTAGCCAAAAGATTAGACAAAATTGAACGTATCGAAGTCGATGCCGAAGAAACCCAAACAATGAAAGTGCGCTTTCCTGCTGCAATTCGCCCAGGGAAGGTGGTGATTAGTGTTGAAGATCTCAGCAAGTCTTATGGCCCTAAAGAAGTGCTTAAACACGTAAATATGACCATAGAAAGAGGAGATAAAATTGCCTTTGTCGGTCAGAATGGGCAGGGAAAGAGTACTTTGGCCAAGGCCATTGTACGTGAATTGGACTACAACGGCAGCTGTTCTCTAGGACACAATGTTTTGTTGGGTTATTTTGCCCAAAACCAAGCAGACCAACTCAATGGAAAAGAAACAGTATTAGAAGCAGCTATCGCCAGTTCAAATGAAACAAACCGATCCAAGGTTAGAGACTATTTGGGGGCTTTTTTGTTTAGAGGAGAGGCTGTTGACAAAAAGGTTAGGGTGCTTTCTGGTGGAGAACGAAATCGATTGGCACTTTGTAAGCTGATGTTACAGCCCTTTAATGTGCTTGTCATGGACGAACCCACCAACCACTTGGACATTCAGTCTAAAAATGTATTAAAAGAAGCGCTTAGTGTTTATGAAGGCACGTTAATCTTGGTATCTCACGACCGTGAGTTTCTTCAAGGGCTGGCAGACAAAGTATATGCATTTAGCGACAAGCAAGTGAAGGTCTTTATTGGCGATATCGATCAGTACCTTGTGCACAAGGGATCAGAATCACTCGACACTATCGCAAAGCCTGTACGTGAGAAGACCAAAACCAAAACGCCGGCTCCCAGACAATCAAAAGCATACAGCCAACTCAAAAACAAGGTCAGCACAATTGAACGAAAGATTTCATCTCTCGAAGCCGAAATAAAGGAAAAAGATGTACGTATAGCTACGGAATACGACACCCTAACATCAGCCTTTTTTGACGATTATAACAAGGCCAAAGACACCCTGTCAGAAACGATAAACACATGGGAAGCAGTGCTTTTAGACTTGGATAACTATGAACATTAAATTGTAAAGATTTAATTCGTGCCAATCACCTCAAATGGGTTGTTACGACTCGTATTTATACCCACTTTTCTGCAAAAATGCTATTTTATGAAAGTATAGTCTAAGCACCTTTCCTACTGTTTTCAAAAAAAGGCTGTCTAATCAAAGTACTCTCTAGCTAAACTTACATAATATTCATTGTAATATGGCACCCCATCGTAGCCGCATAATGGCTTATAAAATGGTTGAACGACTTCTTCACTTTTTGTTTTTTACTTGTATTGATTTTACAAAAAAAAACGATCGCCAACACAAACATAGATTTCCATTGTTTTTTTTACCTTAGAGGCAACTAAATACATAAAAATGAAAAAATTAATAATACTATTCGTGGGAGCCTTATTGGTTTCTTGCTCTCAGCCAAATCCAAGTTTTGATGGAAACGTCGATCTTGCCAAATCATGGTTTGAAAAATGGCAAGCAGAAGATATTGATGGGCTTGCTGCAATGATAAGCGATGATGTTGAATGGCAAGGAGCCTTCTATGGTCAGCCACTTATGACAAACAAATCCGATGTTCTCGATTATATCAACGGATGGATTGGTGCAATGGAAGACATCAGCTACACGCCAGAAAACTATTTGCCAGGTGTTGACCCTGAAACCAACATGCCAAATGGTAGTGTGAGAACTTATGGCACTTGGACAGGGAAAAACACAGCATCTGGGAAAAACTTTGAAGTCCTTTTTTACCACTACATGACGTTTGATGAAAACGGAATGATTATCAATGGCGGTGATTTCGGAGATGCAACAGGAACTGTTGTTGCGGTTTCAGAATAACTCAACTTTTTTTTATTCAATTCGCAGGGAGGCATTTTGGCCTCACTCTGTATTGAAATAGAACATCTATAACATCACGAAAACAATACAAAACAATGAAAAAACTACTCTTAGTATCCCTTTTGGCAATTGGATGTACAATGCCAGAAAACACCAACACGAAGATTGGATACGAAAATGACAACGACACTTCTTACGACATTACCGTTGGCGATATAAGCTCTTTAGAGGTTGTGAAAGCATTTTTTGATGCCTATAACAACAAAGACTTACAAGCGGTATATGATATGGAACACGACGATGTTTTGTTCTACACGCCAAGTGGAAAAACAATAACGAGCAGACAGGAGCACCTTGAGCTGGGTCAAGAGTTTATGGACAACAATAGCATTGCAAAATGGGATATCGTTTGGTCCATGTCTGGTCAGGTTAACTACCCGGAAAACCCAAGTGAAAATTGGGTAACTTCTGGCGTGTTGGTCACCACTGGAAACGAGGACGAAACCACCACAATCAGTAGAGTTGTAGATCTTCAAATCGTTGACGGTAAGGTAAAAAAAGGATATGTTTATCAAAGACAACTTGCAGCGTCTGAAGGAAACACACCACAATAATCATCATCATCTTAAAAACATATACATGAAAATATTACAATTTTTATTTCTCTTCTTGCCCATCTTTGCGTTTTCTCAATCGACAGAAAGAATAAGCGCTCACTTGTTTGACCTTCCAGAAGGTGTGAGTTTGGTTGAGTTTACAGCCGACATCAATAAGTTGAATGCGATTTATGAAAAAAATGGACTCGGAAAAGACCGCTATAAAATTTATTCGGTCAAAGAAGATGATGAAGCAGAGAATTATCGACTCCTATGGATCAGTACTTGGGAAAGTGATGATGAGTATGAAAGTGCGCATAGCGAGGAAATCCAGAGAATGTTTGAAGACTATTTTGCGCCAAAATATCAAGAGATTTTGGACAATGAGATTTATAGAAAAGTCTTTTTAGTGGAATAAAAAGTGAACACATGATTTTCGCAGCCGAGTTTGATTGGTCACCAATGGATTTTTTAGCCATGGGTGTTCTTTTACTTGGCGCTGGCTTGACGGTTCGGTTACTTGTAAAAAACGTAATGTCTCGTTATAAAAAGATTTACATCACCATCGTTATTGTTCTTTTTTTTCTTCTCTGGGCGGAATTGAGTGTTGGTCTTTTTTGAAACTTATCTCATAGGTGATTAGGGCGTGGAAAACCTTGTTTTATAGATCATATCAACCTCTTTAGCAATGGAACGGTCTAGTGCTGTGACGTTGTTGCCAGCAGAAGTGGTGTAATAACCAAGCTCCACACGATTGTAGAAATTTTTGATTTCTGGATGATGATTTTCCCTAATGAAGATCGGGGAAATATGTGCGATAAATTGCATTGCTTCTTCGAAACTCGTAAACACATAATTCTTCTGTAGTGGCTTCATAACGTTGTTAGATATCAGCGAAGACACAAAATTAGAGAAAACAGATGGATTCGTTTTTTGCCTTTGCAAAGGATTTATTATTTTTAAAGAAACTAATAAAAAATGAAAAAATTCAAAACACTATTTATAGTTACACTTATCGTTGACGTTTTGGCGTTCATTCCTATTTTGTTGATCATGTATGTTCCGAGCATGAAAGAAGGCATGGTGTATAATCAATTTCCAGGGATGTCGATAAACCCATTAGCAAACGAACTGTTTGACTTATTCAACTTTGTGTTTGCCTTTTTCGCAATATCAATTCTTGTTGCTGACATTGTTGCCATTGGTCTTAAAACCAAAGAGACGGCACAAATCGCAGCCTTACTGTTGCTTATCATTCATGTGGGATGGAT
>VMHT01212690.1_pt1 | contig 12290 bp, 19 predicted proteins | sample 4693611 | NCBI WGS metagenome assembly VMHT01 (sample SAMN12280063, study PRJNA550983) | marine metagenome | isolation source: seawater sampled from same location over 5 years 0.02-0.2 micron viral filtrate | place: USA: collected off the coast of southern California halfway between the port... ...
GTGAGAGGACCTATGGCGTCTTTCACTGATATACTTTCAAACTTTTTAGGATCCCAAAGAACCCTAGATATGAGACCTATAAGGGTTTTATAGTCATCATATTCTAAACTTTTGAGTGTAAAATCCCAAACACCAGCATCTTTTTCTATTTCAAACATGGTATTCCAGTCAATCTTCATTTCTTCAAAAAAAGAATGTGTGTTTACAAATGCTCTATCAAATAGAATTCTATGTGCATGAAGATCGCGTGATTCTACACTAGGTTCCCACCAAGAACCACCAGCTGATATCTTTCTATCGTAAATGGTAACATCATGATCCCCTGTGCGTAAGATTTCCCATGCGAGAGATAATCCAGTTGGACCAGCTCCTACGATATGAATCTTCATTCTATATTTAGCTTATAGAAAAAATCCTAAGGTTAATGTAGGATATGTTGAGTATACTCAGTCAAGCCAATATGAAGACGCCACCTGTCAAGTTGGCGCCAAATCAAAAGGTAAAAACATGGAAATTTGCAGCTAAATATTTATGGAAAGAACGCTTTACTGAAGATAAGGCTGAGCTTGGTCGATGGACGAAAGGTGAACTTCTAGACCTTGGCCCGACATTTGTAAAATTAGGACAGATAGCGTCCACACGAGGAGACCTCTATCCACCAGAGTTTACCAAAGAACTTGAATCTCTCCAAGATAATGTACCACCATTTGATTTTAATCTTGTAAAAGATGTTGTAAACAGAGACATATTCAAAGATTTTGACGAGATTCCATTTAAATCGGCCAGTATTGGACAGGTTCACAAAGCTACCTTAAAAAATGGTAAGAAGGTTGTTGTAAAATTAAAAAGACCTGGAATCCTAGACATTATGAAATCAGATACAAATAATGTTAAGAAGATATTAGACTTTATTCAGTCAATAGGTGTTGACACTGGTTCTAGTTCTGAATTTGTTCTCAATGACTCTATCGAGTATCTTCTTGGAGAGGCTGATTATAAACAAGAGGTTGAAAATGCGATTAAGTTTAGAAGGAGTTTGAAAGGGATTGATTGGATAAAAGTACCTTATATGTATAAAAAGTACTGTACCGATGATATGATTGTCATGGAGTATGTAGAGGCTGATAAGATTACAGAGATCAAAAATAAGAGAATCAATAAGAAGAAGGTGTGTGAAGCATTGGTTAATTCGTATGTCATTCAAACGATGGACGGTGGGTTATTTCATGGTGACCCACATCCAGGTAATTTGGCCATTTCCAAAGATGGTAAATTAGTGTTTTACGATTTTGGTTTATTAATTGAGTTAAATGATGAATTGAAACAGGGTTTCGCAGACTTATTCGGGTGTATTATAAAACGAGATACAAAGGGAGTTGTTCAAATATTAATTAAGCTAGGTGTCATTGTACCAACATCTTCAGACATCAGTGATATTGAAATATTTTTTGAAACCATCTTGGGGTATTTAGAGACCCTAGATGGTGGTGCTATCATGAACGATGAGCTTGCGGCTGAACTTGCTATGGAAAAGCCATTTGTTGTACCAACAAGTTTTGTATATTTAGCGAAATCCTTCTCCCTAATTGAGGGGATATGTCTCCAACTCGATCCAAACTTCGATTACTTTACGTACCTGGAACCAATGATTCAAGAGCAGTTTTTAGAGTCTCTTGATATAAGTGAAATCATTATGAACACCACAGAAATTCCATCTAAAATTGGAAAAATAAATTCGACTGTTCTCGGTCTTGAGAGATCGAGAGCAGCGATGAAACGGTCAATGATTAAAACACGACAGGAAATACGTATAGTTCAATACAGTGTGGTATGTGCTCTATTAGCGGAGAGATTCAACGGGACACCATTTGCTGCACTACTTGTAGGTTTTGCGATTTGGATTACTTTTCGTAAAGATCGATCTCTTTAGCGTTACTCTTCTTCTTTTTTGTTTTTTTAGTCTGTTCCTTATCCTTCTTGATAACATCTTGATGTTCCTTGAACATCTCTTGAACACGCTTGCGCTCGTCACGGGCAATATCACCAATCTTATCCTTGATCTTGTCTACCTCGGTCTTCCTTTGTTTTTGGATTTTCTTACCAATCTTCTTAAAGTCATCAGATTTGGCGAACCATGTGGGGGATGCAGTAATAGCGAACATAGTGTTTGTTGTATTTTAAGGACATTTAATTTTTAACCGTTTTAATTTTTCTAGAAACTCTCTCTTTTCACCTGGAGATTCAATTTCCTTCCCAGAGTTTATATTTTCAATTTCGGGTCCCGTTAACTGCATCGCGTTTACACGAAAGTCCATGAATGCCTCCATAGAGTGGGGTACTAGGGGTTGGACGAGTTCATATATGGCTGTGGCATAGTCACGAATCTCCTTTTGAGCGTGATGATCCATCCTCAATTGTAAGAAATGCATGAGATTATGTAGGTCCATCTTCCACACAAAGGAAGTATAGGTAGATTGGGGAAGAACACCCCGAGCTTGTTCTCTACACACACCCTTTTCAAGCAACTGTTCATACAACTTAAATGCCTGCTTATACTGTTCAGAAAGAGTTTGACTCAATTCATCGTCTAGTTCCACAATACCTTCTGATCCTTGATGATTTACGACCGACTGTCCACGTAGGACTTCTGGTTCGTAATATTCCTCATCAACGATAGAATACCTAGCAGACATCTCATTCACAGAGGCAGTTCGGTGTCTAAGCCACTGACGAGCAATGTATAGGGGTGCCTTGATACGGAACTTGAAAACTACAAGTTCTAGGGGTGAAGTGTGCCAATTACGAACAAGATATCTAATAAGACCTCGGTCACCGCGAGTAGTCTTGGTACCGGTTTGATAACTCACACGAGCACCATCAACTATAGCCTTATCTAGATTTTCTTGGGGCATGTGGTCCACGAGTTCTACAAATCCATGATCTAACACTTTCTTCATTATAACAATATATCCGTTCTAATCTTTAATAATCACAACTATCATCGAATGGAACTTCTCCACAAAAGTCGTACAATTCATAAAGTTTCTCTTGTGATTTTTCAATCTCAACTGTAGTATTATTCATCACATCAATGGCGTTATCAATGAGATCTAGAAACGAATCAAGTTGGTCGATTGCTACACGATGATGTTTCCTATTGGTTTTGGAAGAATGTGCCGCAGCCCTGAGATGTTTATTACTCTTGATAATCTTATCAATGTTGGGCTTGTTGGTGGGTGTGGCGGACATTCTGATTGTGAGACTCATTGTGAATAACTATCCATTTATATCTTTAATCAAGTCACTTAGGTCTCGATAGTACCTCTTCAGGTCTTTCATGAATCTTTTATTATTCTCAAGAACTTCACATTCAACCTTGTTCAGATAAATCCACGCTAAATTACATTTGGAATACTTTGTCATTTTTTGATTCTCATTTGGGCGACGTGCCACCAACTTTGTGGATTTCTTCTTTTGTGAAGCGGGTAAGACCTCCTTCCTATTCACGAATGACAGGGCTTGCATCACCGTATCTGCGAGATCATCTTTCTTTTTAGATTTTTGAAATGTTTCCAACCAATGTGCGTTGATGGGTCCATCTCTGATGAAGGCTTCACACCTCTCGATTGAGACTTTCTTACGCTTGTTGTATTGAGCCCTACCTGGACCGGCGACATCAGGTATTTTGTGTCTAGCATCATATAGGATTGTTTCAGCTTTAGGACACCTAATAATGAAGTAGGAATGGAGAAAGTGCATGACAGATATCATTTTCTTGTTACGCTCAGGTTGTTTCTCGATGAGTATTGTTTTGGCTGTGAGTACCCATGGACGGGCATCTAGATGATCTCGCATGGATACATAAAGACCATCCCTATGTTCGGGTGGAACCCCTGATACATCCCATTCGGTGACAAGGTTCTGACGTTCTTCATCTAGTAAACACATAGCAAGGTTCCTTATACCCACATCAATACTCAGAATCATTACTTAAAATGATTGGTTCCTCTTTAACCAGTAGCTTAAAGAGTTAAATTTTTTTATTGGTATGTGGTGTTGGTGGTGCTGTCATTCGTTTGACGGAGAGCCTTTAAGTATGCCTCACAAACACGATTCTAGACGGAACAAATTTTATACGAGTGGTAATTTTTGTTCATGGAGCTGTATGAAATCCTTTGCGCTCGACAAACATGGGATAACTAGAGGTAGTATCATTTGTGGTAATATCATCATGATGCGTAGAAAGATGTATAACCAGCTAGGAAGTATTAAACCTGCTCCAAATAGGTTTATGCTAAAAGAGTTTGGTGGTGATCTAACAATAGAAGAATTTAGATTGAATCAGACAGTAGATGTACCAAAACCAAACGATATTGAAAGGATACCAGTGGTAGATAATGTAATACCCTTCGTCTCAAACACAAAGAAAATGGATGAGATCAAGAATGCTTCTTCTAACAATAGTGCGCTAAAACTAAAGAGGAACAAGCCACTGAAACGAGATTACAATAATCTAGAATCAGCGTTGGGCCTCATCATCACTCCCAAAACCTAACATTCTCTTCTGCTTAGCAGTAGGTAATGAAGGTGGTAAATGTTCAGACTTTTTACTATGAACCCATCTCTCTCCGTCATGTGCGGTCCAACATATGTCATACCGCTCTATCATTTTCCTGCATAAAACACATGGTAATGATATAGCGTCACCATGCATATTTTTTCTGAAAACAATTAAGTGACCATATTTTCGGTGTAACCAGTCACTGAATTGATGAGATTTATAACCTTTCTTGATACATTCATGGTACAGACGCCTAATAAGTTGTCTCTCCGCACACATGTGATTATTACTCGTCGCTTCGGGTCCTCTGGACATCGTACTTTTAACAGTACAATATTTCATACTTGACAATTAAGACATGTACCACCAGAGTATACAAAATCACAATGTTTGCATTCACTTAGGCATACAACTTTCTTTTTTGGAACAAGACCTTTAGCGAAACGATCCAATTCTTTGACTGTATATATTCCATAGGTTATCATAGTTTCTAATGAGGGAAATCTCATTCTAAATAGAAATATCCCATAACCCTTATATCATTTTTTTATTACGCGATACAAGGGAACCACTTGGTTAAGCACTTCTTGAGACCCTTTTGAGCCTTAAGCATTGTAGCGAAAGAATCAACCATGGGTGGAACCAGAGCCTTGAGAACCGCTTCAAACTCGGAATCCTTCTCACCATCATCAATCTGCTCAATGAGGTGATTCAGGACACCGATAACAAGCTTCTTCTTTTGGGGTCCTGGAAGCTTCTTGAACTTCGTAGTCTCCATCATAAGACGCCCCAAAATAGGTGGGATATCCTCCTTGGTAAATCCGTCGTCGAGGTACTCAACTCTAATATCTTCGACAGTCTTGACTAGACTTTTGGCATCGATCTTTCCAGCGAACTTTTGAAGTATGACTTCCATTTTATATATTTCTATACTATAAGGATACAAATGAAATTCAACGATCTTATCGCATCCACCGCCCTGGCGACTGGTCTAGTCAAAATGTACATGGATTTTGAAAACTCTGCTGATGTAGATGTAAAATTCAAGAACTCTATAATATTCAGTATTGTCATCACTACTACTTGGTTCATTTACTACACCAATCAATATGGGTTTAATCACTTTACTATTTACACAACTATTAGCTTACTTTTACAGCTTTATATACTAAAAAATATAATTGAAAAGGAAAAAGCATCTTAAAGATTCGAGTGATGTATTATTCAGAAATGAGCACTCTCATTCTTGCGTCTGTTAACAAGCCGGTTGTCAAAACGAACAAGATTTCTAAGAAGGCTTCGTCCACTTTCAAGTCTCCTATGCTCACACCTATTGAGCGCCCTAACGATTTCCTCGCGGTCGCTGAGCGTGTGAATGGTCGTGCTGCTATGATTGGTTTCACCTCCGCGGTGATTGATGAGATTATGACTGGTAACTCTATCAGTACTCAGTTTAGTGAGAACATCGGTCTCTCTGTCGCTGTTGCCAGTTTGGCGTTTCTCGGAACAGCGGCGAATCCTAAGGATGAGGGGTACGTTCAGGGCTTTTGGAAGCCTGAGACTGAGCTTGTAAATGGTCGTCTCGCGATGGTTGGTATCGCATCTCTTCTCCTAACCGAGTCTCTTCATCCCCATGTTCCACTTTTTTAGAGTGGTTTAAAGATACGAATCTTTTAGAATACAGAAATGAGCACTCTCATTTGTTCGTCGATCAAGCCATCCTATCATGTGCATCGTCAGACCACTCAGCGTCGTACACGTGTCACACCAATCACACGCTCTTCCCCCATTGAAGAACAGCCTGTTCAGAATATCATAATCGAGTACGAGGAGAAGCCTGAACCAGTCCCAAAATATCGTTTCGCTGAGGTTCTCAATGGTCGCGCTGCTATGCAGGGTTTCCTTTGGGGTTCTATGAACTGGGCGATGACTGGTGATAATATCATTCAACAGGTTGAGGATCCGGTATATGCGATGGCTGCGACTGGTGTAGTCACAACATTGGCGCTCGCATCGGTGTTTACTGCTGAAGATTTTACCATCGAGAAGATTGGTGCGTTCACCCCTGAGGCTGAGCTTAAGAACGGTAGGTTGGCTATGCTAGGATTTACCACTCTATTGGGATTGAGTGCCATGTAACCCAAATATTCAATCATTTTAACTTTATCTTCCATCGAAAATGTCCCTGCTCTACGCATCACGTAGGCCAAGAACATCATTAGGATATAGACATTTACGGCTATTGGTCTCATCCTTAACACCAGTTTACTTTTATTTAAAGAGTTAATTAATACACTTTATATGAAGATACTCGTCCTAGGATCCCATGGAATTATAGGTTCTGGATTATGTAAACATCTAAAGGACGTAGGTCACCACGTTATACCATGGGACACAAAAATAACACCTATGCACGACCTTAGTGTATCTGAAAATCTGGGTAGATTGAACTACGTTATGAATAGTGTGGATTTTGTATTCTTCCTCGCCTATGATATTGGTGGTGCCAAATATATAACAGATGCCGGAGTTGATTTCATAAATAATAACGTGATGATTATGATGAATACATTTAGTCAACTCTACGGTAAAAAGTTTATATTTGCTTCAAGTACTATGTATAACATGAATCATGTGTATGGAACACTCAAAAAATTGGGTGAAGAGTATACGAGTAGACTTGGTGGTCTATCTGTGCGTTTCTGGAATGTGTATGGACCAGAGAAAAGTTCTCCTAAATCACATGTTATAGCTGATCTGATTCATAAACATAAAACCAAAGGATACATAGATCTAATGACGAGCGGTGAAGAGCGCCGTCAATTTTTACACACTGAAGACTGTGCTAAAGCCCTGTCACAATTAATGTATAATTACGATGAAGTTTTAAAAACCGAAAAGAGTGTTGATATCACTAACTTTACATGGACTAAAATAAAGAATGTGGCAAATCTTATATCCGATGATGTACGTGTCACGGATATAACAGTCACTACACATGATCGCGTAAATGAACCAAGGCGTTTTATTCTCAAGTATTGGAAACCTGAGATTTCTCTTATAGAGGGTGTAACATCTCTTGTATTAGACTATCGATATCATATTCCATAGTCCACCCAAGTTTTCTAATGGGATCGTTATTACCCACAAGTAAAGTTCCGTTGTCGGGTCTGTAAAACTCAGGTGATACTTCAATCATGACCTCACCGTCTATACGACCTACTTCATCTGTACCTTCACCAGACCATTCGATTCTTTTATTCATTTTTTTAGCTGCAATTTCAATAAATTCCCTCACTGAATGTGTTATACCGGTTGCTATAATATAATCTTGGGGGAGAGATTGTTGTGTGATCATCCACATAGCCTTTACGTAGTCTTTAGCGTGTCCCCAGTCTCTTTTAGATTCAAGATTTCCAACTTGGAAACATTTACCCGATTGTAAACCCTTTATAATTTTCTGTGTCACGTAGATATCAGGTCTTCTTGGTGATTCATGATTGTACAAAATACCCGAACATACATACATTCCATATGTCTTTCTGTAATATGAAACTAAAGAATCTGCAGTTATTTTAGAAAGTCCATAGATATTTCTATATCCACGCATTGTGTATACTGTTTGTGGACTTGGCCATGTTGATTCAGTATTTGCGAAGATTTCGGAACTCGAAGCTTGGAAAATTTTACACTTTGACTCTATACCAAGATTTTTCACCACTTCCATAATATTGAGAATACCCGAAGTGTTTACATGCAACGTGTCCTTTGGTGAACCATGATGAATTTTTGCAGCTAGGTTGTACACTTCAATACGTTCAAAATCTATGCAACTTTGAATAGTGTCATACACTTCATCATAGTTTCTCACATCTCCTTGAAACTTTATGAGGTGGTACCTCTTTTCTTTGAGAAGTTCACACATATAAGACCCATCTTGACCATTCGGGCCTGTTACTATGGCCGCATACATATTAAAGACTTAACTTGTCTTAACTTTAAATGCGTATAGAAATATCAAAGGGTGAACTCATCGATAAGATTACCATACTTGAGATCAAAGATGATCGTGTAACAGATGAGACTAAGCTCAAGAATATCCGTCATGAATTGGATGTACTTCTCAAATATGAATTTGAAACACCACTGAAGGAACGTTTAAAGATTGTAAATAACGCACTTTGGGACTTTGAGGATGGGATTAGGAAATTGGAGGATGAGAATGACTTCGGTGAAAAATTTATAAAGTTGGCTAGGAACATTTATAAATTCAACGACGAACGTGCTAGAATTAAAAGGAATATTAATGTTGAACAGGGTTCGGATATTATAGAGGAAAAGAGTTACTAGACGAATGTCCACACTTCATCACTAAATACAGTTTTTACTGTGCGTGGTCCATAGTACTTATGAGCTACATCCAAATGAAAAAAGTTCTTTTTTGGATTACCCAACTTCATAAGCTCTATCATCCAGTTGTATGAACTGTTCATACAATGCACCTCATCGGCATTCTCTATCACTGAGATGTACTCAAAAATATTGGGTCGATCACATTGGAAGAATTCTTGTTTTTTATCCACTAACTTCGAATCTGGTTTATATATGAATTTATCCGTATTTACCTCAATAACACGATCTCTCTCCGGATCATCGTGTACAAATATGTAGTTATCCTTATCGATTGTAAACTCCTTAGACTTATCCCGCACAACTTTAAACTTAGAGTACATGTATTTAGGATTTACACCTGCTTGAATGTAAACACCATGTGCCCAATTAGACATGACACTACCCTGACCTTGGGTCATGAATGCCCAGCCATTGTCATCTATACCGTAGGTGGCTAGAGCAACAACATCCTCTTTACGACTAGAAACCTTTGACCAGATTTCTTGTGGATTTGTGTTCTCTACGAGAATAAGCTCAACCCTGTCAGATATATCCCTGTACATAAAACGGACACTATCTTCGTGGCACTTTTTGACAACGATAGCTACTTTATCATTTTCTGCGAAATGTCTAACCATTCCATTAAGCATAATTTGATCACCTAGACCTAAGTGATGAAGGATGACTTTCACCATATGATTTTAATTGCTTCAAAAACTTTAACTATCATATCTTCGGTGACAAATTGACTATTACCTATGTACACCCCATTGTCATTGATGATATTCGCATTGGGTACACTAACCGTGTCCTTCCATTTTTTCAGAAACGGGTGAAGGAGTAGATTTCCAGATACCACTGGTCTATATTCAACGCCAAGTTCCTTAAAAATAGTCTTAAGTTTATGCATATCCTCCTTCCTTTTACATATGAAAGGTAAAGCAAAGCTACTATTACCTGGGTCATTATACGGAACATAGAAGTTCTCCGGATCTAAATACTTCATGAAGCACTCAAAGTTCTTGCGTCTAATTTCAATATTATGATCAAGCCTTTTCAATTGTTCGAGACCAAGAACAGCGTTCAACTCGGTATTTCTAAAATTGAAACCATCAGTAAGAAACAGGAAACTTGGATCAATATTCGGGTTTTCATTAATAGCTATTTCGTATAGATGTGGTGATAAAAGACGAGCCATTCCATGACTTCTCTTAATCTTCATTAGCTCATATAAAAGTTCGTTATCAGTTGAAATAATACCACCTTCAATTGTAGTCATATGATGACCGTAATAAAAACTAAACGTACTTCCTGTACCTGTACTACCACGTCTCATACCATTGGGTGCCTTTACCCCATGTGATTCGCATGTATCCTCTAGAAACACCGCATTGGGATACTTTCTTTTAAGAGCCTCAACTGGTGAGTTAATTCCAAGTAAATGTGTTATAAATACAATTCTGATATCTTCTTCAGGTAAAGTATCTAAGTCAAAGCTATATCTTTCCAAATCTACGTCACAAAACACGGGTTCTAGACCAAGTTGAAATACTGGCGATACATTTGTAACCCATGTACATGCGGGTACGAGAACCTTAGACCCATTTGGAATCTCGTATAGTTCTTTCACTGCAGCCATGAGTAAAAGATTTGCAGTACTTCCAGATGTCACATACAATGAGTACTTGCAACCTAACCACTTACTCCATGCATCTTCAAACTCTTTTACTTTTTTTCCACACGTGTACCTGTCTGTAGAATTTATGAAGTTAGTAAGACTCTTCTTATCACTCGCCGTGATGGCTGTATCCATCAAAGGCCACCACATCTTTACAAATAGTGTTAAGTCTCTTTTAAGTTCTTGTAAAATGTATCTTGTTTATCTTGTTTCTCAACAGACTTAATATGCCATAGAGAGAGATGAGGATTTGCTTCTAGGCACGAGATTTTATCCGAACCTACAAGACGTTCATGAAGACCCAGACTCCATTTGATTTCACCATTATTTTTGAAGAAACGACCTTGATAGTCTGGCCAGTTGATCCACCCCATCTCATTTACAGCGAATCCCATCTTTTTACACCAATCCTCGGTATATCCGGGTATGATATTGATTCTAGGTACAGCTAAGATATCCAAATTGAAACGCTTAATGTTTTTAATGAGTAGCTCTTGAGGGATCTCATCTGCATCCAAGACAAAAATGTAGTCTCCGGTGCATTTGGTAATGTGATAATTTCTGTGTTCAGAGAAGTTGCCACAGAATTCACGTTCACTGACGACAATCATATCCTCAAACTTTTTTAGGACAGCCTTCACTTCTTCTGTAACTTTACCACTATCAACGAGAACATTAATTTCATCTTCTTTGTCTACGACTTTAACCAAGAAAGAGATGAGTGAATTGAGTTCCATATATTCGTTACAAACACATATAGCGTACGAGATCTTCATATAAGTATATAAAGGACAAGCCTTTAATTAGAATAATGAAGACTATCATAAGTTTAACCAGTATACCATCCCGTTTTAGAACACTTCCAGCAATTGTTTATGACTTGGAAAAACACCAAGATGTTGATGAAATATGGGTAAATATACCATATAAATATAACCGATTCCCGGACGCAGAGGTTATTGTTCCAGACTTTTCTATGTGTTCCAAAGCTGTTATCAATCGGTGCATTGATTATGGACCAGGAACTATGTATATGGGACCAGCCAACTCTGAAAAGTGTGACGCTGATCTTGTCATTGTTGTGAATGATGATACAAAGTATCCCACAAACCTGTCAACCAAACTTGTTGAACTTTACAAGAATGATCCATCGTGTTGGTGCCTTTCAGGGTTTCGCGTAGATGAATATGTTCAAAACAATGGACAAGTGGGGCGTTATGATGGAGAATGTATAGATGTTACAGAGAGTTATGGTGGTGTTATCTTAGACATGAAATGGTTAAGAGACATGAAGGATATCTTTTTAGACTTTTACAAACTCACATATAATGACGACATAATCATCAGTAATCTACTTTCTAAAATGAGAATCCCTAAAAAAAGTATATTTAACAAGGATATGAACTTGGGTATGATTCGTCAGTATTCGTATGGTATGGGGTCAGACGCTCTTTTTCAAAACAATGGTGAAGGTAGCCACGCGGAAAATAATAAACGCGTATTCAAAATGTTAGAAGATAAGAACTTAAGTTATTTTAAATCTCAATAAAAAGCAAGCATAATGTTAGAGGATCACGCTGAGTTCAAAGATGCGTGTCAGGACCTAGAGACACGCATCGATGAAATTTCCGATGATTTACGAAAGTTACCCACTGATTA
>VMHT01071548.1_pt1 | contig 12288 bp, 23 predicted proteins | sample 4693611 | NCBI WGS metagenome assembly VMHT01 (sample SAMN12280063, study PRJNA550983) | marine metagenome | isolation source: seawater sampled from same location over 5 years 0.02-0.2 micron viral filtrate | place: USA: collected off the coast of southern California halfway between the port... ...
TCAATTTTAACGTTATCTCCTACCTTGGGGTTGTTTAAAAAATTGATAGCCATATAGCTTTATTTTATTATATTATTATCCTACGTTTTGAAGAAGAACTTGGTATGTTGAATTTGTTACTTCTCCTGTAAATGTAATAGTTATTGTTTGAGGAGAAACATCATCAGCTCTAGTAACTCCAGCATAGACAGTTTCATTGTCACCTGAAGTTGCACTTGTCACTTCTATCATAACATTTCTTACATCGATAGTTGAATCCCACACAGTGTCTATTTCTAAAGCAAAGGTGGTTACACCACTACCAAAAGTTCTAGTTATACCTGAAGTAGAACCGTTAAGAAGAATTCTTTTTCCTCTTAAACTATGTATATCACTTTCTGAAAACTTTTTAGTATTGTTAGAGCTATCAGTACCTAATAAGAATTTAGGGCTAGTAGCACTTGTTGTTACTTCATTAACATCTATAACTAAACTTGCAGTACCTGAAGTGTATGAAACGTCTATACCTGAAGTTGCCGATGCGTTTACATTGCCTAAGCCAACTGTTGTAAGTGTAGCTAAATCAGTATCAGACTGTACAACTATAAAATCACTTTCAGTAGAAGCTCCTGCATTTGCTGCGGTTTGAACTATAACTGAATCTCCTGGTGTTAATGGTGTTGCAGTGTTTCCGAAAAAATCACCAGCAACCGTTACAACATAGTAATCACCAACTGCAATTGCAACTCTTGATCCACCACTTGTTAGATTACCACCACCAACTATAGCACCAGTGTTAGCATTAAAACCACCTTTAAATTCTAATAAACCAGTAAGTGCAGCTTGAACAAACGCTGTGGTAGCTATTTTAGTAGAGCTGTCTCCTGAAGCTGGTGTTGCTACATTACTAAAACCACTAGCATCTCTTGACATTAACTTACTAGCTGTGTTCGCACTAGTAGCATCTGTAGATATCGTAACCGTTGGAGCTACAGCAGTTCCTCCAACTACTGTGCTTATATGCGTTCCTCCAACTATAGAAACAGCTTCACCATCATCAACCTGCTTAGCTGTTCCACTATCTGCAGCAATTCTCCAAGAAGACATTGTTCCTGTTCCACCAGTATAATCTATAGTTACTGTTCTAGTGGATAAAGTAGCTGTAATGTTGCTACCACCAAGTATAGCTACTGTTTGTCCAGACTCTACAGTTGTGGTTCCAACCGCATCTCCTTTTATTTCAAAATTATAAGTTCCAGCGGGTATTGCCCAAGCGTTATCACCTCGTAAAAAAGTTGTATTACCAGCAGTACCTGTTGCAGAAAGATCTGCGGTTACCGTTACAGCTCCAGAGGTTGCGCTGTTAGGTGTGAGATTAATAAAAGTACCATCTGTAGTTGTGACAGTAGTAACACCACCACCTACTTGATCCCACTCACTTCCTGTATATACCTTAAGTATATTACTAGTACTGTTATAGTAAAGCTGACCAGTAACACCAGTGCCCGCTGCGTTATCATTTGCGTAATTAACTACTCGTAGTTGCTCTACAGAGTTTTTGTTAAAGTTTACGTTATTTAAAAAATTAATTGCCATGATTTATTAGTTTAAAAATGCTTTGCCTGTTATGGCACTTGAAAATGTTATTTTAACTCTGCTCGTAGAAACATACTCTGCGACGCCATAAACTTGATTGTCATTTACCCCCGTAACTGTTGTTATTGATGGATATTTATCTAAAGAATGACTTAAGTCCCATACGGTTGCAGGGACAGTAATGTCAAAAACTTGTGTTTTATCTCCCGTCTGACCTGCTACATCATAAGTTAGTAAAGAGATAAGATAATCTTTATTTTTTTGCAATCCCCCAGATCCCGAAATGTAAGTAAGTCCTATATTATAAAAATTAGGGTCTGTAGTTGCTGCAGAACTAACCCATAAATACACTGCCCAATTAGACACGTTTGCAGCGTTGGTTACTAAAACGTAAGAACCAATTAACGGTGAGGTGTAAAAAGAATCTACTTGTTTATCCGGCTTTGCAAACTTGCTAAGAACCCATGTGGTTATATTAGAAAAATTAACACTAGCGCCTTGAGATGTAGCAAAAGATATAGTTCCAACTTCTCTAGTGTCTTGAGGTGTTACATCTTGATACTTGTATCGAAGAGTTTGAGAATCAATAACTCCTGAAATGTTTAAGTATTCAGTAACTTTTCCTACAGAATAGTTTTTTGTAGCGTTAGCATCATTGGCAGAAGTTCCTATCCATTTATCACTAGCTACTAAGTTTTCATCTAAAGGATATGTACTAATTCTTGCCATTTATATATTTTATTTCCAGTGTAAGGATTCCTACAAAGGTAATAAATTTATAGGAGGCGCTTTCGTATATACGCAAGCACAACTCCCACTATTATTAAGAGTATTGAAGCGCTAACAATATAACTACTTATCTTTTGATATTTAGTGGCTCCTATATACTCTATTTTATCGTAGGGGACTTCGATTGTTCTAAAAACAGTGTCGGCATCACATCCTCCATCTATTATTAGGGTGTCGAAGCTTCGCATAATCTTCACTCGGAAGTTGTTCTTTACGATCTCTATTGTATCTACCTTTGAGATGATGACCGAATCCAGCACAGCAGTCGACTCTGTCACAACCGTATCCGTGACAATCATCGTGTCTTGAACCAACATTGTTGGGTCTTTCTGTAAAGCTTTTTTTAAGTGCCACTTTGATGAGCAACTAGTTGTTAATATTATTAACAACAAAGATAAAAAAAACGCTAAACTAAGTGTGCTGCATTTCATGACATTTTACTATAAACAGTTTTGCCATTTTTTTTACTAGCTTTAAGAATCTGACCTCTATTATGTCCATACTTATAAGACACATGAACCCAAGAGGGACAAGATTTACCAAACTCCCAAATTAACTGATCAAATACAAGGTTGTCTTTTATATAATTAAACACATCTGCGTTTATTCCCGAACAACCCTTTGAACACATATTAATATCTGCCGCTTGACCCTTGCAGTGCTGCGAACTGCTACTACCCCCAATGGCAGTATTTAATTTTGGAACTCTTAGTCCGGAGGTAACTCTTACGGGGCCAAACTTATCACGGATAGGTTGCAATACCTTCTCACATAATTCTTTTAGGTTTTCTATCTGATCGTCGTTAGGAGTGTTATCTATTCCTAGTCTAGTCGCGGTCTGACTGCTTATCATCTCTGATAAGGTAAAATTTGTAGACATTTTCATTATCGTCTCCTAGAGTTTTCAAACAACCTAGACTCCATACGATCCATTTGTTTTTTTATTTCAGATATATCTTCCTTTGTTTCTAAGATAGCATTATCAATTATTTCAGTCTGCAACCTAAACTCTTCGGCGGTTACTGGAGGTTCAGGCAACTCCTTAGCAAGCTCTATTTCGTTGGTCATCATTGTATAACCAGAGGCGGCTATTGCCACCGTCATACTTATAGCGACTAACGTCTTGATGCTAATACCAAATACTCGATCTTCACCGAACTCATCCAATCTATCTATAGCAGACTTTCCTTTCATTTCTTTCCTGCAAATTTTTCAAGTCCTGCAATTCCGAATGATCCAAGGGTGATAAACAAAAAAGAATTATAAATAAACTCATTTACAACTAGGTCTTTTCCTATCCAACCCGTAATTACATCGACAATCATAACGATTATCATAACGGCAAATGAAATAAAACCAACTATTGTTTTTTCATTCCAATCATTGTCGTCTTTAAAAATGTTTGCAAAGTTCATCATCTTAGTCTTTAAATATTTATAGATACGCATATTTATTGAGTTTGAATTAAATTCAATTACAAAGTTAGTTCAAAAAAAAGTATTGTTTTTTTACCAAATAGCTACACAATTCACCCTTGAAACTGAGTCTGTTCCCGTGGAAAAAACTTGCAGAACTTGAACGGGTAAATATTGTCCGATTGGAAACTTCTTGAATGTCACATCATTACCCGAAATTGTTTTAACTTTAATTGTCGCGTAACCCATGTTTATGGCAGTCATGTCATCAGATGTGCCTACATATAGAAGACAACCGGAAGAAGAGTTAATATTGGTAGAAAAGACAGGGCCTCCTAAAAATACCTTATATGTCTCAGCGTCTGCAAATAAGTTTGCACTTACTGTTAAGGTTGTTTCGCTATCTACGGCAGTTACTGTTACAACAGTATTGTCTGTGGTATTATATACAATATCACCTATCTGAACTTTGTTTGTAACAAACTTGGCGTTAGAGTCTACCAACTTGTTTGTTGTTGTTGCTGTTGCAGCACCTGTTAATGTTGGAAGAGCTGGGCTAGGAATTAATATTGTATCACTAGCGATTACTTCTAGCGCCAATCCTGTGTTGACGTTTACTTTTGGATATGCCATTTTATTATCTTAGAGGGTTAAAAATTCTCTTACTTTAATCCTCAAAGATAATCTAAAAAAAACTATTTATTTTTCTGGTTTATGGTAGCCTCAATAAGACCTCGCTCATACTCGAGTTGCTTTTCTATATCTATTAAGCGGTCTTCTAACTCGTTGATTACCTTTACTTTCTTATCTAGCCTTTCATGAACTATGGTTAGCTCTGTTTTCAAAGAAGTGAACTCACTAAAAACTCCTCCTGCTGTAAATACCGCAATAACAAACCATAATATAATCTGCCAGTTTTTAATTATAAACCCATTATTTGAGCTGTTCATTTTACTCAATAACTACTTTTTTTTCCAGACTTCATTGACTTTAACGCTTTAAAGTCTGCTCCAGTAATTTTATTATAAGGAGCTGCAGCCTTAGCAATCTTTTTTTGTCTCTGTGTTAGCTTGCTCATTTTTTCTTTGACTTCATTGACTTTAACATACGATCAATCTTAGCGGCTTGCCCTTTGTGCATTGCAGAAGCAGCTCTTAATTGTTTAGCTATCTCTTTTAATTTTTTAACTTCCATTTTTTCTTTTTCTTCTTTTTAAACTTGATACTCTTCTACCCATTCCCACTTTAGCCTTTTCAGCTTTCTTTCTTTTAAGAGTGGACTTACTTATTTCTGACTTAGTTTTAGGAGTCTTAGAAGACACCCTCTTGGTTGGTCGACAATATTCGTTTTTACCACCAGAACCACATGCCTTTCCGGTTCTAGTATCTACCCACTTTTCTTTTTCCCACCTCTTTAGGGATGCTCCCTTTTTAGATTTAGTAACTGACCCCTTGCCCTTGCGACATTTCGCAATCGCTTGAGAGGCTCTAGCGGAAGGAAAGACCTTGTAGCTAGCTTTTACTTTTTTATAACAGGCGTCTTTAGGCATTCTCTAATTTTTTCTTTTAATTCTTCATAAGAAGAAATACAATCTTTAAATGATCTGTTTCTGTTATACTGATCCACAAACCACTCCTTATTTTTTTCAAACACTAGTATCCCTTAGAGTATCTGTTAGGGTTATACTTAATATCTCCCTTCATTAACTTAACAAAACTATCTGCTTGAGCCTTACCCACAGCATTGTATGGAAAGGTCTTTTTCATTTTTGATCCCGAGTCTGGGCATTTATAACTTACTGTTGGCATGATTTTAATATTTACCTTTTCTACTTTTTGGTGATGATTTGGTACTCCCTCCAGGGCCTGCCCAGAGCTTTTTGCACGACCAATACCGAGCCGTTAATTTATTTGTTGCAGTAGCACACTTGTGCCTTGCCTTAAAAGACTTTCGGGCGGCAGGACTATAGTTATGACCATATCCCTTCGCTCCGAAATGAATGAGTTTTTCTTGCCCATTCGCGCAGGCTTTCACCATGCGTTTTTTACCAGCCCTATCAGATGCAACCACGCGATTGCATTTCATTTTAGACTTAGTAGCCACTTTAGTCTTTCATTTTTTCAATTGAACTCAATGCTTTTAGTTGAGCTTGTTTTGACATCTTAGCCCTAGCTTTTTGACGAAGTTTAGATTGAAGATCAAAATATTCTTTGTCACTCATCTCGGGTCGTACAGTCTCGGCAAGAGGTTTAGATAAATCTCTACCCATACCCATACTGCTTTTTTTACCTTTCCTAGTTGGCATAGCTTACTTCTTGTAAAGTGAACGTAAGTGACCAGCTACGTTATGAATGTGACCACCATGATCATGTCTGTAAGACATTCCCTTGTCGGCTCCATATGCGTGACCATACATTTTCTTAGACATGGCCTTAGACTCGTCTCTTCTGTCTTTCATAGACTGAGACTTCTTTCCGTTTCTTGCTCCTATTGACTCATCAAGTCGAGCGTTATATCCTTGTTTCATTTTATAAAGATTACATGTTAACTTTACTACAAATATAATCAAATGGAATTTGAGTTTTCAAGAGCCGGAATTGCCTGGAGAAAAAAACAGGAACGTAAAAAACAAAAGAAACAAGAGAGAATTAGCCGAAGAAAAAAGATAAGGACAGAGAACCTTGTCAGATATCGAAGGCTAGAGCCTATACTCGACCACATGAAGTATTGGAGGATTGTCAGGCAATGGGCTAAGGTAAAGTATAAGCTATCACAAGAAGACCTAGACATACTATTCTTTCTCTATAGTGAAAAGTATTTTGATAAGACTAAGTTTGCAGAGTTTGAGCAAGTCCTACCTTGGGATAAAAAAAGGTTTAAGTCCCTACTCGATAGAGGGTGGATTCACGTATGGAGAAAGTCTGGAGGTGGAAAGAAGGCCCTATACGAACTTACCATCAAGGCACGCACATGCATAACAACACTATATAAAAAATTAAACGGTGAAGACTTCCCACTATCAGAGACGGGCAACCCTATGTTTAGAAAGGACGCTACCTATACCGATAAAGTATATCGTAAGTATATGCTTAAGCTGAAGGAGGAGAGTCGACAACTACGACGTCTCTCTCAGTAATTACTGAGTATGTCTCTCCGTTTATTATCATGCTATGACCACTATTGCGATCATAGTATATAACATCACCATCAGAGATGACAGACACATCTGTGCCTACCTTAACAACCTCGGCCTTTTTATACCTAAACGTAGTTACCTCATCATCGGATAGTATAAGACCAGAGTCAGTCTTTACGTTTTCGTTTATTATGTTTATGATAATATATTTTCCTATTGGCTTCATATCTTTTTTTTCAAGGCTTAGTGTTCGAATTTTTTACTCAGCATTATACGTTCTCGCCAAAGTGACAATCGCGTTGGTGCTTAGTATCGTTGTAGCCACACTCGATGCGTTCTTAAGTGCGTTCTTAGTTACCTTCAGAGGGTCTACCACGCCCATCTTAAACATATCTCCGTACTTGTCGTTCTTAACATCATATCCGACATTCTCTTGGTCTACACCCTCCATGATGGTGTCCATGTCTAGACCTGCGTTGATCATTATCTGACTCATTGGAGCGGTGAGAGCCTCAGCCATAATCCTATTGGCTACCCTATACTCAAGGCTCTTGTCCTTAGAGTCCCACATCTTGTCCTCGAGCATGTACTTATGACTCAGGTTATAGAGCGCTAGACCGCCACCAGGCAACACACCCTCTTCGAGTGCAGATCTGACGGCACACACGGCATCGTCCACCCTGTCGTACTTCTCTTTCTGCTCGATATCACTATTGGCTCCGACATATATTACACCGATTCCGCCTGTCAACGAAGCGATTCTCTCCTTGACGAAGTCACGCTCGTGCTTAATATTAGCGTGGTCATGAGCTACCCATAGCTCCTCCACTCTCTTTTTAATTAACTCTGGATCAGACTCATTACGTAGTATGATGGTGCTCTCCTTGCCTACAATAACCTTCTCTGCTCTACCTAAGTCGTTGATAGTCAGCATACTAAGGTCATCACCTAGACTCTCACTTACAAACTTCCCACCGACACTCACGGCAATATCACCCATGAGCTCGTGTTGCTTGTACCCAAACTGAGGTGGCATTATGTTACATAGCTTGAGCCCACTCTTAACAACATTAGCCGCCAAGGTGTTCACCACCTGGTTTGAGCAGCTACCAATTATCAATAGTGGCGATCCCTTTTGTATGATAGGCTTAAGGATGTTCTCCACCGCTAACACGTTACCAATCTCATGGTCTGTCATAAGGATGTACGCATCCTCAAGGATACACTCGTCCTTCTTCTGGTTGTTAACGAACATCTTATTGGTGTAACCCCTATCAATCTTTATCCCATCTGTCACCTCGTGGTATGTCTGCTCAGTCATACTCTTCTCAACAGTCACAAGACCATTCTCACCAATCGAGCCATACACATCTGCAATCACTCGACCAATCTCTCTGTCATTATTAGCACTTATGGTAGCGACATCCAACAGACCCCTCTTACCAAGCTTCCTTGACATCTTCTTCAGTCTCTTGACCACATCATCGGTAACCTTACCAATCTCACGGATCACCTCGGTAGAACTAACAGTGTCATTGATCGCATCCATACCCAACGATGCAATCGCCTCAGTCAACACTATCGCAGTAGTCGTCCCATCACCAGCGCTCGTAGCCGTATTGTCTGCAGCCTCCTTGACCATACGTATCGCCAAGTTCTCAACAGGATCCAATAAGTCTATGCTTTTAGCTACAGTCACACCATCCTTAGTGACCGTTATACCCCTAGTATGATTCTGACTCTCTATCAAGACAGTCTTACCCCTAGGGCCTAATGTAGACTTTACAGCCTTACTAATCTTTTCTATTCCACTCTGAAGACGCTTGCGCCCCTCCCCATCAAAGGCTAAATCCTTTGGACTATATCCTAACTCACTCATAATTTAATTCGATTTGAAACAAAGATAATAAAACATTCAAAAAAACACACATGACGCTGTGTCGATTTTTGTCTCTATTTTATATATATTTTTTTTTACTCTATAAATATTATTTTTTTTTTCAGTGAAAGGGTCTTTTTATTGTCATAGCTGTCATCTCTCTAATAATCAATAATATAAGTGACACAAAAAGTGGAATATATCTGGAATATAATAGTAAAAAGCGACATGAAACTAAAAAAAAAAGGAAATCATAAGATCTCCTTCTTGAAAATTTTACTAAAAAAAACGATTACATTCCCTTCATCATGTCAGAAAGCATGTTCATCTTTGTATCTCTAGCAATGTTTCTTAACGTACTCAACTTAGTAGCGTTTAACCTTCCAGCCTCACGAACTACCTTCTGAATTCCAATCTGTGGAGAAGGATCTTCATTAATCAAACGACCATCCTCAACCTTTAATCCTCCCATATTATAAGACATCTTACCAATATTTTATGTTAATACTTATTAAACCTAGATAAAGTATTACTTCGCCCATATCATTCTCATCATCCCTTAAATAAACTGACCAACCAAACGCAGGCCCTATAAATAAACGATTAATAATCTCAATCTGGTAAGACTCTATCACAAAACCAAAGGTACAAAATTATATCAGATGTATATAGTGTTTGGGTTCTATGCGGCTACGGGCGCAACCTGGCGATTTGAAAAACGATTTTTTTTTTGAGGGGGGGTTTGTGTTTCTAATTTTTCTTTTTAATTTTTTTAGCTTTTTGTTTTGACCTCCACATCTAGTGTTGGCATAGCTATGGAATTGTTAAGGATACGTTCTTAGTCAATGTAAATTGGGGTAAAGAACCTCCACCTCCCACCTCCCACCTTCCCCTTCTCAAGGGGTGAATAAAACTTTAGAGGGAAAGAGACTTCCCTTAACCCCTCGCCCATCTCTCACATCTATAAATGATTTTATGTAGTGATTTGTTGTCTGTCGAATAGTGTGCTATAATCCACTGATATAGAGAGGTTGAGACAAATTCCAGAAAAACCCGATTTCACAAAGTGAGTGAGAGTCTTAATAATTTGGTCATGTTGGATATTATCATCATCTTTGTAAGAGAGGGGATGTAATGCCCAATTTTAATTAATTTAAATAACCACAAAAATGTCAAATTCAATACAATCAATTTTAGAGTCGATAGATACTTGGTCACTAGAAGATTTAACTACATTAAATCACGAAATAGTAAAACTACACAAATCCAAAAAGCAATCTTTAGGCAATGCCTTAAAGCAAGATTTGGTTATAGGTAATCACTATAAAGTCAACCACAAGGATTACACAATCATGGGTGGGCATATGGTTTTTAAACTTGAAAAGGTAAATCGTACAAGAGCAATTCTTAATAATTTCGACTCTTTAGGTACGGATAGAATTTCCGTTCCTTTTTCGTTATTAAGTCCTTGTGATAGCCCAAGACAAAAAGCCTATAATTATTGGGATGAGCAAAAAGAAAACCTTGTTGCTATAGGTAGACAAATTGCTTTTGAATTTGGCGATAAAGGAAGTTGTGTTATGGGTATGAAATTACACTACAACGGAATACAGATTGCCGACCAAATCAGTCAAGGTAGCTTAACTAATGAGGAATACTTTAAAAGAGTTATCGAGCATTATGTGAGCGAAGGAAAGGATGAAGAGCAATTCCATATCGAATACGGAAGGATGGACTAATTATCTAAGCCACTCCAAATACCTCCCTATGAAAGTAGGGGGGTTTTGGTGGTAGAGGGCTTTTCCTCTAACAATTTAAAATAACCACAATGAAAAATTATAGTTGGAACGAACATACAATCGAGGAATATAAAAAAGATATTCAAAGAATGTCTAAGGAAGATTTCAAGAGTGAAATCGAAAGATTTGTAGCCACTTGTCAATTAGAAGATGGGGATACAATCGAGATGTTGAGAGATAGTTTAATAATCGACATTTTTAAGAACTTGAGCCTATTTGAGCAAATAGAGGTTGAGATGAGTTACTTAACACATGACAAAGATGATGACTACTATAGTAGTGATTTAAATGTCGCACATGAGAATATTATTTTTGATAGTGCAATGGATTTAAATTTCGTTAATCAAGATTGGTTTGATGATAGGTTAAAGCATAGTCCAATTGAGAGAATGTACGAATTGCATGATTCTATAAATGAGCAATTGTGTTGGCACTATGGACAATTCTATGAAAATGTAAAACACATGAATAAATTTTTAGGACATCTATTAGATAGATATGTTTCCGAATCCAAATAAATTATTAACAATTTAAAATAACCACAAGATGAAAATTTTAGTAGCGTGTGAAGAAAGTCAAGCCATAACCAAGGAACTTAGAAACCTTGGTCATGAGGCATATAGTTGTGATTTGTTACCATGTTCGGGAGGTCATCCCGAATGGCACATTCAAGGTGATGCAATCAAGGAGGCATATAGTGGCAAATGGGAGTGCATGATTGCCCACCCTCCATGTACATACTTGGCCGTTTCGGCGAACAGATGGTTATATAACAAAGATGGTAGCAAGAACGAGGATAGATGGAAAAATAGGCGTGAGGCACTAGATTTTGTACAATTGTTGATGGATGCACCTATAGATAAAATTGCTATAGAAAATCCCGTTTCCGTAATCAGTTCTGAAATAAGAAAGCCCGACCAAATTGTCCAACCATGGATGTTTGGTGATGAGGCATCTAAGAAGACTTGTTTTTGGACTAAAGGATTACCCAAGTTAGAACCTACTAATATTGTGGGAAAGGGTGAGTTCTTTGAATGGATAGATAAGAACGGAAAGAAAAAACGCCAAGCGTTATGGTACTATAATGCATTGTCTGAGGCAAAGACTCCCGAAGAGAGAAGGACTTTAAGAAGTAAGACTTTCAAGGGTATGGCGAGAGCGATAGCTACTCAATGGACTAGATAGTAGTACAACCTTCACCGATGCCCGACCTTGAGATAGTGGTCGGGTTTTGGTGGTAGGCGATGTTGCCTAACAATTAAATAACCACAGATGAAAAATATCGACATTACAAAAAAGCTTGAGAGAAAAAAGAATATTTCTCGCGTTGCTTATTCAACATTATATGTAAACAAAAAGCACATTGCTTTTTCGCATAAAATTGGGATTGGGTTTGTTAAACTCAAAAAAGGTGGAGTCCGAAGGACTTTAAATGGTAGGGTGAGATGGTACAACACTTGTGCGACAAGTTTAGTAGACTCCTTACGAGCAATTCGAAAAATCTACAAAGTCCAGGTCCCGAGCTCGGGATGGGAAAAGATCAGAGTTAGGCACTATAGCAACTCAGAGGTCGAGCAAATAATTATTAATCTTTAATTTATTAAATCATGAATATTACATTGGAACGAATAGAAAACGCCTCAAAGGATATCATTTATGGCTTTGATGGCACTCGTAAAGAGAATAAAGGAGCAA
>VMHT01144928.1_pt1 | contig 12288 bp, 8 predicted proteins | sample 4693611 | NCBI WGS metagenome assembly VMHT01 (sample SAMN12280063, study PRJNA550983) | marine metagenome | isolation source: seawater sampled from same location over 5 years 0.02-0.2 micron viral filtrate | place: USA: collected off the coast of southern California halfway between the port... ...
CATATTGCGTTTAACACCAATATCACGTTTTTTTTTATCATATTTATAAACTATTTTCATAGGACTTAATAGTTTACGTGTTTCGTTTAATGTTTCATTTGTAAATAATGGTTCTTTACCATCGTCATATATACACCATTCAAGTTTACTTTTATCATAATCCATATTAGATAAATTGTATGTAATAAGTGGTAAAAACTTTCTACGATTATAAGAGGGCATTAAAATAGATACATTTGGATAATCCATAATTAATATTAGTAAAGTTATCTTTTATATATTTTAAACTTATTATATTATATATAATATATGAAAGGTGGTGCAAAAAGCAGGAAAAAACTTAGTAAAAAAAAAGAAAAATTTCAATATACAGCACCTAGACTAGGTAAAGATGGAAAAATGACTGAAGCATCATTAAATACATATGATCCATCAGTAAATATTATGGATAGAAATACAGCAGCAACAAATATACAAAGTAGATATAGAGGTAAAAAAACACGTAGTAAATATGATATGAAATCAAAATGGTATAAAGGATTTCCAACAGAAGCACCAGAAGTAGCATTAGATTTAGAAAATATATCAAGAATCACTGATAGAGCAATACAAGGTTTAGATAGTAGAAGAGAAAGAGAAAATATTGAAAGTAAAAGAAAACAAGTAAATGATACATATAGAAAAAAATATGAAAAGTTAGGAAAATTAGATGAATTAAAATATGATTGGGGCAAATATTATGATGATAGAAATAAATCACTAAGTAGAAATGTAGACCCTGCTTTTCTTAGTCAAGGTAGGACACATATTGCTTCAGTTATACCAAGTAGAGAAGAACAAGACATTATAAGATTTGAAAAGAAAAATTATGATAAACTTAAAAGAATAGCAAATAAAAAGAAATACTGGCAACAAAAATTAGAAAAAAGTGATATTGCTTCTGAATACACTAGATTTAATCCAAATCGTGTAACAAATACACCACAATTTAATATTCGTTCTACTGCTGTTGATTATCTTGAAAATCCGGAAGATACAAAAAAAAATTATGGAGATTATTTCTATAAGGGTAAATATTTTGATCCAGATACAGATACACATAAATTTTTTAAAAATTATAAAGTTGAAGACCCACCAGAACTAAGTCCAATAAATTCAGATGATAGTGTAGAATATAATACAGATGATGAATTATTATTGCCTAGAAAAGATATTGTAGAAGCAGTTGATTATTATAAAGATAGGAAAACAAAACATGACAAACTAGATAAAAAACATCATGATTATATGACAAAATATGACAAGTTGGATGTAGAATTAGATAAAAAATTAGAATTAGATATAGAAAAATGTTTACATGCTAAAAAAATGGCAAAAGCAGATATAAAATTATACAAAGATCCATTTTTTATGGAAAATTATTATGAACCTTGCAGTGATAATGAAAATTTAACAGATATATATATGGATACATTTTATAGTTTACCTTGGGAACTAATTAGACCAGTATCTAGTGAAAAATTTGGTGAAACTATAGATGATATGATACACAATATACCTAGAGGAGAAGGTTTATGGAAAAATAGTTTAATTATATATGAAGGACAAGATAAATTTAGAGAAATTTTAAGAAATCAAGGATTATTAGTAGACCCATATCAAGGAAATAGAGTAGATCAAGATAATTATTATGAATATGGTTTTCATAATAAACCATTAGAAACTTTATTAGAATTATCTAATTTTTATAGATGGGCAACACCTGGAAGTATTAAATTAGTACATTTACCTAATAAACCAAAAATATATAGTAGATTACCTGGAAGAAGTCATTTACAAGAAACATTAAATAGATTAAGTAATGCATATTTTTTTCATCCAGAATATTTTAATGATAATGTAGAAAAAGTCAAAAGATATTTTATATTAAGATTGATTGGTATTATAGGTAATCCAGAATATCCAGAAATATTACAAAATTTTATATATAATAGAATTAAAGTAATTAATGATATAAAAATTAATCTAGAACATTTCGAAAAAGAATTAGAAAATGTTACAAATTTTATAAAAGATATATATGCAGGATTTGAATATAAAGGACATAAAATAGATTTGGATAAATTTATAAGTGAATATAAAAGAGGTTTATTGGGTGGATTAACACAAGAAGATGATGAAACAATGCATTACTTAACTGGACAAATGGATGAAATAAAATCAGATATATCAAAATATGAAAAAAGATTACCAAAACTTGAAAAAGATTTAGAAACGGCAAAAAGATTTAGTAGAATAAAGGGTATGCCAAAAGATTATATGAATTGGGAACCAGAAAAATTAATTTATGAATAAATATTATAAACTATATTAAATACTAAATCTGGTTTATTCAATAAATCTTTATCATATTTAAATTTATTGATACCATAATTTACAATACTATAATAAACTTTTTCTAATACATCAACATCATTTAATGCTCTATGTGCACCATTTTGAACAATATTAAAAATCTTACATAAATTTTTTTGTGAATAACTATATAAATGTGGAACAAATGATCTAGCAACATCTAAACTATCAACGAAAACAATGTTATCATAGTTTCTAAATAAATCAATATCATTAATATTTATATTTAATTGTTTACAATATCGTTTAATAAGTGTTCTTAGAAAAATAAAATCAAATGGAATACCATTATGAGCAATTAAATATATTTTTCCTTCACCTGTATAATTTTGATTTAAAAATGTAAAAATCATTTCAGTAGCATTAATACTACTTATTACATCACTACCTTCAAAAATCATATGTGTAGTAATACCAGTAATTTCTGTAATTTTAGGGGGAATCATAAAAACATGATTAGGTTTAACTAAACTACTGGCACAACTTTGACTATTGTATTTTTTAATTGCAAATTCAATAATTTCATCATGAAAAGGATTTAAACCAGTAGTTTCAAAATCAATAAAAAATGTATTTTCCATTATAATAATTAAATAAATGGATAAGTTTTAAATAAAATTATAAATCATCTAAAGATGTAATACCTTTTTTTTTCATTTTTAGAACAGTTCTTTGTATTTTAGATGGTGCCATACCACTTTCTTTTAAACTTTTTTTAATATCATCCCAAATATCAAAAGTTTCATTTTTTAAATCGGGATCAATAATATTAAATTGTTCAATTATACTATCAATATTAATATCTGTACTGCATAATAAATATGGTTCACCCATAATATCTATATATTTTTCATCAATAATATCATTACCACTATAAAAATCAATTAAATCATTTAATGACCATCGATAAATACAATCTGGATTAATCATATTTTCAATCACATAATGTATTTGTTCAAATTCTTTATTATAACTTTTATCATTATAATCATAAGATTTAAGAGGACTTCCACCTTTTTTTTTTCGTGTTTTTGATTTACGTTTTGTTTTTTTAACTCTATGTTTTCTTGGATCATATAATTTATATGTATTAAGTAATACATTAAGTATTAAACCAAAAGCATATAAATCATATTTATAAATTAATGGATTTGGACCAGTCAAACCATTTACTATAATATAAACAATTTCAAATAAATTATAATTTGTATTATTTTTTTATTATAATCAATTATAGTTTGTATTTTCCATTTTTCAATAATATTTTTTTTAATAAAATCATAATAATCACCTGTTTCTTTAAGATATAATACTAATAATTCTGTATAATCTATATCATATTGATTACTTATTATATATTGAGGTATATCCTTTCTTATTTCTAATATATCATTTCTAATATCTGGACAAATCATTGAACCGATAGTTGGTGTAATAAAACCAGTTGATAATCTCATATTAAATTCAGGTGCACAATAATTTGGTGTTGCTACACTAGTAATAATATTAAATATATCCAAATAATCAATAAAATTATCATCATTATATAAATTTATTGAAAAATGATAACTTAATATTGATAAATCATCTGTCATATATTTTGTTTTTAAATCATCTAATATATCATCACCATATAAATCAATAGCTTGATTTAATGTAAAATCACTAAAATTATTATATTGGAATGAAAAACCTAAATCAATAATTTTAATATTTTCAGGAAAGTTTATTAAATCATCACCAACAATAATATTACCTGGTTTAATATCTTTATGAATTATTTTTTCATTATACAATATTATTAATATGTTAACAAAATAAACAATTAATATATTAATACCATCATAAACATTTATAGTATTATTTTTAGTTAATAAATTATATAACTTGTCAGGATTATCAAAATAATGTTGTAGATCATTACCACTTTTTTGATAAACGTAAACTTCAATTATTTCAATATCTTCGACTAAATTACCACAATTTTCAAAAATATATTCATCTCTAATATTATCATAAAAATATTCATCACCATCTTTATTTCTTTGAATGATTTGACAATCTATTGCTGTTAAAAATTCAGAATATTTACTTAATTTTTGACCTATAATATATTCATTACATATTTGATTATATTTGTTTTTATTTTCACCACTATAGGGATTAATTTTAGATATATAATTAGTATCAATAGGACTATCAAAATCTAATATATTACCATTAAATAAACAAAAATCATCTGTTATTTTAAATATTCTATCCATATATACTATTATTTAGATTTATATTTTTCAACTATTTTTTTATATTTAGTATTTTCTTTAGTTAACTTATCATTTTCCAATTTTAATTGGGTAACCATTTTATGTAATTCTCTATTTTTTTGCATTACTTTTTTGATACTGCTATTCATAAGAATATTATTATCGTCTTTCATTTTATTTTCTACACTTTTATTTCTGATACCTCCGGTAATACTTTTACTATTAACTTTAGGCAAATGACCAGGATCAAAACTAGAGATACTTGAACCACCATATAAATTAGCACTATTATCAAATCTATCCATTATAATATTAGTAGATAAATAAATTTAAAACTAAACAATTATATAAATATAATGATATGAAAACATTAACCTTAAATATAGAAAATATTGAAGATATAGAATATTTAGAAAGTATAAATTATGATGATAAAGTATTAAATACAGCATTAACAATTGGTTTAAAATCAATACAAATGAGTCAAACAAATATGACAGGTAATAGTTATATTGAACCATTACGACAAATAATTATAGAAAATAATATTGAGAACAGTGAAAACATAAAAAAAATTGATAATATGTTATGTGATTTATTGAATATAAAAAATAATTCAAGTCGTAAAGGCAAACTTGGAGAAAGTTTAGCAATGAATAGTTTAAAAAAGAAATATCCAGATTGGAAAATAGAAAATACAACAGGAACAGCACATGAAAGTGATATATTTGCTTATAGTGAAAATTATGGAAAGATCTTATATGAAATAAAAACATATAGTTCAAATGTACCGACAAAAGAAATACAAAAGTTTAAAGATGATATGGTTACAACAAATAGTAAATATGGAATATTTGTATCACAAACATCTGGAATAGTTGGTAAAAAATTAATTGATTATGAAGTCATAAACAATAGTATATTAGTATATATATCAAGTAGTGGATTAAATGGTCATGGTATAGAGATAGGAACTGAATTTTTATTATCGTTAATAGATAGTGGATATTTAGATAAACGACATTTACTAAAAAACGAAAATGTTAGAGATGTATTATACAAAATAAATGAAAGTATGTTTGAGTTAAATGAATGTATAAATAATTTTTCAAGAATAAAAATGCAAATTGATGAACATCGCAATATTATGAATCGGAGTATAGATGGTATGCATAGAAATGTTATAGAATATGATACAAAGGCAAATATAATTTATAAAAATTTAATAGAAACTATTAAAATGTATAAACCAATAGATGTATCATTATTGGAACAAAATATAGATATTAGTTTATTAATAGATACAAGTGTATTAAATATGAATAATTTAATGTATTTTGAAAAGATGTATAAAATGAAAGATATGAAAATATGTAGTGATGATGACAACTTGTATGTAATCAAAAATGATAGTTTAGTTTGTAAACTAATCGTAAATATAGATAATATAGAATTAAGTTTTTATACAAAAAATTTAGATATTATAAGTATAAATAAAGAATATGAAAGATATGATAATGATATGATAAATGTGAAAGTATTAGATAATACAATAAATGATAATATATGGAAAATAATAGAAAAAAGATTAGAATGTTATAAATAAAATATAATTAATAATATAGTAGTATGAAAACAGAAACAAAAAATAGATTATTAGGAGGATATTTTAAAAATTCAGCATATCATGAATATTACAATGAAATGTATGGTGGTAGTTATAGTGATATACAACAAAGTGACATACAACAAAGTGACATACAACAAAGTGACATACAAGAGGGTGGAATTGAACCAATTTCTAAAAGATCATTTATGAAATGTAGTAAATGTAAACAATGGGAAAATGGTTGTGAAGATGATAGATGTAAGCATTGTGATTTTTGTAATGAATTATCAACTGAATCGGCATCAACTGAATCGGCATCAACTGAATCGGCATCAACTGAATCAGGATATAGTTTATCAACTGGTTCAGAAGGTGTCGCAGGAGTTGGTTTACATTTATTGCAACAACCATCGTCAACAGAAACACAATCATCTTCTGAAGTAGAATTAATACCAGATCCAAATCCACCAGAAGTAGATATATTACCAATACAATCATCATCAATAACAGATAATACAACACAATCATCAACAGATATACAACCAACAAATGAAACATCAACACAATCATCAACAGATATACAACCAACAAATGAAACATCAACACAATCATCAACAGATACACAACCAACAAATGAAACATCAACACAACAATCAGTAGAAGCACGTGATTTAATTGAAGTAAATGGGAATTATTGTAGTAATATGATAAAATCTGATAAAAATATATTAAAAGATATAAAAATTATATCACAATTTGAAATATATTATAAAGATATACAATTAGAATTTATAGGTGCTATAGGTGGAGGATCTTATGGAAATGTATTTAGTTATTCAATACCTTTAGGCGACGAATATAAAGATTATATGATTGCTATAAAATTTTTTAAAAATAATAATGATAAAGAAATAGAAATAGTGCAAACATTAAATACTATAGAGCAAATAGAAGATTGTAATATAATACCTTCAAGAATAGTAGATATTGAACAACCATTAAGTGCAGACAATAATAAAGCAAATGTAATGATATTAGTAGAAGGAACATTAAAAAATTTTCAATACAATTCAAACAATCCAAACAATCTAGATATTGAAATAAAAACATTATACAAAATAATATTAAATACTACAAAATTAATAAATTGTTTGAAAAATAAAGGATACTTATATACAGATATCAAATGTGCTAATATATTGTATAGATGTATAGATAATGATGATATAGAAATATATTTAGGTGATTTAGGAAGCATAATTAAAATAGGTAATAAATGTAGTTATAGTATATATCCATATAATGTTAAACGTGATAATATAGATCAGTATAGAAATCATATATGTGATGAAAAATATATAATTTATTCAATTGGTTGTTTATTTTTAAATTTATATTTAAATGATACTGGAAGAATTCTTTTTCAAAATATATGTACTTCAAGAGAAAGAATAATAAATGATAATACATTTGAAAATAATCTAAAAAATATTATAGATAATTCAAGATATAATAGATATGGTAGAAATTTTGAAAATACATGGGTCGAAACTATTATAAGATTTTTAATAAGAAAAAATTGGCAAACGTATGATGATGGCAAAGATCAATATTCATTAAATGATATTATTACAGGTATAGAATATATAATCAATAATACAGATGGAATCACAAAATCTGAACAACCATCAACAGATTTAGTAATTGGTAGAAAACCAGGATATTATCCTAGTGCATCAGAATCAACAGGTTCAGAAACAACACAAACATCAATAGAATCAGAACCATCATCACAAACATCAATAGAAACAGAACCATCATCACAAACATCAATAGAATCAGAACCATCATCACAAACATCAATAGAATCAGAACCATCATCACAAACATCAATAGAAACAGAACCATCATCACAAACATCAATAGAATCAGAACCATCATCACAAACATCAATAGAATCAGAAACAACACAAACATCAATAGAATCAGAACCATCATCACAAACATCAATAGAATCAGAAACAACACAAACATCAATAGGATCAGAACCATCATCACAAACATCAATAGGAACAGAAACAACACAAACATCAATAGAATCAGAACCATCATCACAAACATCAATAGAATCAGAAACAACACAAACATCGATAGGATCAGAACCATCATCACAAACATCAATAGAATCAGAAACAACACAATCATCAACAGGTATAAATCCACAATTATCACCAGAATCAGCATCATCATCAGATGATACATTAAAACCAGGGGTTTTTCAAGGACTATTTGATCGATTTAAAAGTCCAAAAGTATCATTTGATCCAAATGCAAAATCAGAAAATAATGCATATGATCAATTAATAAATTTACTAAAAACAATAGATTTAAAAAAAATAGAAAATCTAAAAAAAACTATAGAAAATAAATTAAGTAAAAAAAATATTTCAAATAATGATATTAGAGACATTAAAAATATTATTAATGATTTTAGAATACAAATAAGAATAGAAAAAAATAAATTAGATAATATTGTATCAGTTTATAAAAGTAAAAAAGAATTACAATTTACTAATATATCAAAAGAAAAATTAAACGAAATAGAAAATGAAATAAATAAATTAAAATACAAATTAGAAGCATATTATAAATCTATCAATGATTATAATGATGAATTACAATATTTAAATTCAGTATATAGAAATAGATATAGTAGAGACAATAGAAACAATAGATATGATAGATACAATAGAGACAATAGATACAATAGAGACAATAGATATGGTAGAGACAATAGATATGGTAGAGACAGATATGGTAGAGACAATAGATATAATAGAGACAATAGATATAATAATAATAGAGGCGATGATAGATTAAGACAAGAATTACAAAGATATAATAATAGAGGAGATGAAATAAATAAATTAAATAGAAAAATAGATGATGAAGGTAAACGTTTACAAGGATTAGAACGACCAAATATAGAAGGTAAACGTGAAGGTATTAGACCACAACAAGATATGCCTATGAGACCACAACAAGGTATACCAGGACAAAGACCAGATATGCCTATAAGACCACAAGGTATGCCTATAAGACCACAAGGTATGCCAGGACAAAGACCAGATATGCCTATAAGACCACAAGGTATGCCAGGACAAAGACCAGGTATGCCTATAAGACCAGAACAAAAAGACAAAAAAGAATACGTGTTTAAAAAACGTATACCAGATGATTTATTAATATCAGATAGTGATAGTGAAACATCTGATGAATCAGAAACTGATAGTGAAACATCTGATGAAACAGATACAGACACATACAGTGATACTATAACCAGTAGCAGTGATGATGAATCTGTTGTAGATGTTCCAGATGTACCAATAAATAAATATATGTTAAATGATTTAATGCATATATTAAAAGACATAGGTAGAAATGATAGAAATAGATTTTTAAATATATTAAATAATGATTATTTATATAATCCAAGATTACAAAGATATATGATGAATGCACCAGAAAATGTATACAATAGATATAATTTATTTATAGAACATTTACATGAAAATACAAACAATGATGATGAACGTAGAGAAATAATAGGATTAATAAAAAATAGAAATGATAAATTAAATCGTAGAACATTTAAGAGATAATTAAGCAATCATAGGTGCTGGAATAGTGCTGTAACAATCATAACCAACAATTTGGAAAACATTTTCATCTATATCATCAATATCATGTAATTCACCACTAATAGTTAATTGTGGGAAAGGATTGGGTGTTCTAAACAATTGTTTTTGAACGGCATCTAAATGTTGTGAATAAATATGTGCATCACCAATAATATGAACAAGTTTTCTAGGAACATAATTTGTTAAATGACCAACGATATGTAATAGGAAAGCATATGAAGTGATATTAAAAGGAACACCTAAAAACATATCACCAGAACGTTGATATAATTGACAATCAATAAAACCATTATCAATATTAAATTGAACCATAACATGACAAGGTGGTAATGCCATTTTATCAATATCAACAGCATTCCAACTATTTAAAATTAATCTACGACTAGTTGGATTATCAATAATTTCATTAATAATATTTCTTAATTGATCAATACCTTTACCAGTATAATCAGTATTATAATCAACATATTCGGCACCAAAATGTCTCCATTGAAAACCATAAACTGGTCCTAAATCATCTTCACAATAATCTAAACCTCTAGAATCTAAAAATTCTCTACTGGCATTAGCATTCCAAATATTTACCTTTTTATCTTTTAAAATTCTATTATCAGTTGAACCACTAATAAACCATAGTAATTCTCTTAAAACAGTTTTCCAAGGAACACGTTTAGTTGTTAAAATAGGAAAACCTTTACGTAAATCAAATTCCATTCTAGTACCAAATTTGCTGTAAACATCGGCATTACGTGTCTGTTTAATATTATTTTCAGATAAAATTTGTTGTAATAAATTTAAATATTGTAATTCATCATGATTAATGGTATTACAACTTTGATAAATATTGAAACTATAATCTAATGTTTTATCGACATACATATCTGTATCAAAATCATAAATTGTAGCATTACCGGTACATTTTTTAGTATGTAAATGTATTAATTTTTTAGTATCGATATATTCATTTAATGGTAAATTACAAAATGTTGCTTTATCAACTGACTTTAAATATTGTGTATTTGATAATTGTGGTGTATATACTTTAGTAAGATGTAGTGTATCAATTAATGGTAAATAATTTTTAAAAATGTCTAGATAAATACTAGCACCACCAATAATAAATATTTTACCAACATCATTTTTATGTTCTAAATATTCTAAAACATCATTTAATGATGGAAAATTAGTAATTGATAAATCATCTAACTCTTCTTGATGATTACGACTGATAACAATATTTAAACGATTAGGTAAAGGTTTACCAATAGATTTATAGGTATTGTAACCCATAATTAAAACATTAGGTTTATCTTTATAATAATTATCACTGGTGATACGTTTGAAATATTTTAAATCTTCACTGATTTTTACATAAAGATCATTATCAACACCAAGTATACTATCATTAGCAATACACATAATAACATTAATTTTCATTTTGTATAATAGTATTAATCATATAACTTTAAAGTATTTTACATTTTTCAAATTTTATTTTTTAAAAGTTAATAAATAATCTAAAGTTTCTATAAATTTATTTTGATCTCCATCTCTTAAATAATTTCTTAAATCATAATAGATATCATCATAAGTATATGCTAATATTAATTCTCCTTCATTCATAAAATCCATAATATAATATATAATATATATTATAATGCCTAAAAAAAATAAAAAAATGAAAAAACAAAAGGGTGGCAACAAACAGAATAATAATATAGATTTAAATCGTAAAAATGATACAAATTATGATTGGTTAATACAATGTATATCAATAGGATTATTAATAATTGCATTATTTTTAGGTATAAAAGTTTATTTAGATAAGAATAAACCTAGAGAAAGAATAGTATATAAAGAAAAACCAAAAATTGTAGAAAAAATAATAGAAAGACCAGTATATATAAATGATAACAATTTTTATGAAGAAAAAATAGAACGTAGATTAGAACCACCTGGTGTAGTATATGAACCTAGAAGATATGTTCCAATAAACGTTAGAACTAGAGGTCAACCAACAAGTTATCAACAAATAGGGATATTAACAAATACATCAAATCCAAATGATGTGAGACCATTATATGGTAGACAAACATACAGAGGTTCAAATAGTTGGAATTATTATTCATCATTAGATAGTAATTTATCAACAAAAATACCAATATTTAAATCTTCAGACAAATGTACAGATGAACGAGGTTGTCAAGAAATAAATGATGGTGATAATGTTACAATAGGAAATATATCAACTACACAATATACATTTACAAAATATAGTAATGATAGTTTTAGATACATA
>VMHT01187906.1_pt1 | contig 12288 bp, 20 predicted proteins | sample 4693611 | NCBI WGS metagenome assembly VMHT01 (sample SAMN12280063, study PRJNA550983) | marine metagenome | isolation source: seawater sampled from same location over 5 years 0.02-0.2 micron viral filtrate | place: USA: collected off the coast of southern California halfway between the port... ...
ATTTGTGTAAACATTTGTTTTTGTGAATCCGCAACCTCTTTGAAACCCTTAGAAAAGTTTGAGAAAAGACCTGTATCTTGAAAGTCTAAAGCGTCTAAAACCGCTTGTTTAGCACCTTCCATTGCATCCGCTAGCTCCATTATCTGTTTCTTTTCTTTTGCAAGTGCTGTTGAACGTGCTTTAGATGCCTTATCTGTTTCATTAGATGCTTGTGCAGATTCTTCTCTTAATTTTTTATTCGCTAGCATAGTAGAGTCGATAGTTTCAATTATTTTTAAAAATCCCTCTACTGTACTTCCTGCTTTTACTGTATTTTCATCAATTACTAAACCCACCTCTTTGAAGGCTATTTTTCCTCTGCTTGCCATAACTTCCATAACGTCCGCACCTTCTTCAAAAGGCGAACTCAATTCCCCTGCTGTTTCCTTTAATTCTTCTAAAGCCTTTTCTGCTTTCCTTGCTTGAATTGTCAAAGCAGGTATAAGAGCAAACATACCCATAGATGTAGGTGATTTCGCAACATCTAAAGTGGTTTTAATTAAGTCTTGTATCAACTGTATTTGAGAAGCAATCACAGCAACACCAATTTTTCCTTTCTTGCCAAGCATTAAAAAGCCTAGTAACCCTATTTGTGGAATAGGTGATGGTAACGATGTTACTGTATTTGTAAGGTTTGTAATTGATTCACCAATAAATTTGAATGTTGGTCTAAACCCATCAATTACTTTTGCTCCGAATAGAAGCGTTTTGACTGTTGCACCTACTACCGCTTCCCCAATAGCTTCGGCTGACCTTTCAATACTTCCAAAGTTTTTTTCTAAGGCATCGTTTAATGTTTGTGCTGACGCTTTAAGAAATTCAAACGGACTCGCATCCATTACCGCCATTTTGAATAAATTAAACTTATCACCTATCATGGAAAGAGTGCCATCAAATGTCTGTGCCATCGTTTCACTAGCACCTACAACTGATAACGTACCTTCATCAAAGGCTTTCATTATATGTTTTCTGGATTCTTCAGCACTAATAGCCACCCCTGCTTCAAAACCTAGTAAGGCTCTAACACCTCTTTCCCTAAAAAGGTCTGCGGAATTTATACCGCCAGAAAATGTTCTTTGTATTTGTTCCGCTGTAGTCTGGAAATCAAGACCAGAAGCACTTGCAATGTCACCTGTTATTTTTAATAACCTGTTTAGTTCTTCAGCATCTTTAGAAACAACAGCTAGGTTTGCTGACCCTCTTTGTATTTCTTCTAGGCTGAAAGGAACTTGGCTTGCAAATTTTATAAGACCTTTAAAAGCCTTTTCCCCTTCGCTTGCTTCAGCAAATAGGAACTTGAACCTTACCTGTAGTCTTTCGACTTCTCGCCCTGTGTCTATAAAACTTTTTGCAACTAAACCTGCACCTAATCCTATAAGGGCATTTTGTAAGTTGAAGACCGAATTTTTTAGATTGTTAAGACCAACTGTAGCTGACCGCATAGCCTGTCTGGTCTTGTCCTTCGCTATGATGTCTATATTTACTTGTTTTGTTGCCACTATTTACTTGCCTTTGCTAGTCGTTGTTCTCGTTCTCTTTCTTCATGTTGGATTTGAAAGTAAGCAATCCACATATTAAATTCGTTAACTGACATTTGCAAGATTTCGGAAACTGTCTTGTGTAGCTTTTCGGCTAAACCAAAGATATTATGTAATTCAGCATCATTCTTTAGTTTTTTTTATAATCCTCAATATCTTCATTTCCTGTTCCCATTATCTTTGTGGCAACGTCTGCAATTACATTTGTGTCAGCTTTAGTCTTGAAGGCTAGAATGTGCTTGGCGTTAAACATCTTATCGCCATCTTTCGTTAAGGCTTTTTCAATGATAACGTCAATGAGTACAAGCAAATCAGTATTCGTAGCACCCTTGAATATCTTTTGTTTCTCAAGCATATTAAAAGGCTTGGTGTAAATAGCTTTATCGCCAGTCAAACCCCACTCTGGAACTTCAATTATCTGCGTGTCTAGCTGACTAAAATGGTCACGAATACCATCAAAGTAGTCAATTGATTGGTCTGACATTTTAGACTGTTCCGATGGTCAACCCACCATTACCTTGTAGAGAAACAGTTCTAGTTGTCACGCCATCTAACGTAACGCCTACAGACATTCCAGTTACAATTCCAGTACCGCTAAACTTTCTATCTCCAGATGCACTTCCTTCTGGCATAAACTCAAAACTAGCACTCGCACCCTGCACTAATGTTGTTTGTCCACTATCAGTTTCATCAAAGTTCATATCTATGGAAGCGGTGAATGTACCCCTGCCAACTAAATATGATTTCATTGAACTACCTAACGCTGTATCCTCAACAACATCGTGTGTTGTATCTATGGTGAAGCCTGTGGCGTTACCGACCGCAGTACCCCCAACATGAACAACCCCTTCTTTTCCGTGATGTGTAGCCATTTATTTACTCCTTTTCTTCTTTAGGTTTTTCGACTTTTTTAACAACCGCCTTTTCGTCATGTACCTTATAGCCATTTTTTTCAAAATGTTCTACATGGTCTTCGACACATTTTATAATACTTTCGCCTTTTTTCATAGTCACATTTTTAGCCATTATGCACTCCCTCTAGTAAATTCATATATTACCCTTGCTGTTATTCGTACCCCACCATAAGGATATATTGTACCCTCGTCCGTAGATGCTTCTATTATCTGAGTATCTATAGCATTACCATTTCTAGTTATATCATTATCTAAAGTTTCTTCAACAACTTCTATAATCTGGTTTCTTACTGTGTCTATATTGGAGTTTGTACCCTTGCCGAAAGCCACAATCAAAAAGTCTATCGTTCCCCTATATGTACCTGCACCTGTGTCACCTATACTAGATACTTCCCTTGTTTCATCACCAGATTGAATAAACATAGCAGGAAATTGAGCATCACTTAGTTCTTCTACCTCAAAGGGTTCTCTAGTTATCTTTTTGAACTCAATAGGACTACTAACCGCATCGAGCTTTGTAATTATGTCACTCGCTATGTTTTCTCTTTTGCTCATAACCGCATTTCTTTAAAATAAAAACTCGCAAACTCTGCTTTTAACTTATCTTCTTCTTTATTGCCTATTGCAAAGAATGGTCTTGTTATACGCCTTTTACCTACCCCAAATGTGTCGTGATAACTGGCTATCTTTGCTCTTTCCATGTTTGAGAAGAATAATGTACTTTTTAAACCACCTGTTTTGAAATCTAAGCTACGAAACATCTTGCCTGTATCCGTTAGGTCTACGAAACCTGTTTGCCTACCCCTTTTTTTACGGCTTTTTACTGTGCCTTTAGCGTATGCCCTCATTTGACCGCCATCTGGCAACTTACCAGACTGTGTACGCTTGGTAATCATAAGAACCGCCATATTAGAAACTCTATTAAGTGATTTCTGTATGACCGCCTTTTGTTTCCTACCTATGTTCTTTAAAAGGTTAGTGACACCAATAGAATTGACGTTAACTTTTACATCAACTGCCATTATCTAACTAATCTCAAATAATGTAGGGTTTCTTTTTCTGAGTCGGATACTGTACCACCACCATCTTCATCATACTCTACACCATCTCTAAGAATAGCTTGAAATTCTTCTTCGTATCTATCCCTATAGAAATCAATCTGAACTTGAAAGGTGTCTTTTCCTTCCCCTGTGTCTGGGTCACGCCATTTTGTAAGAATAGGATAAACATATTTCCATAATGTCAAATAAACAACTGATTGCGTCCATTGTGAGTTAGTCAGCTTGCTATTGGTCATTTCTACCGATGTTATCTTTGTTATGTCCTTGTATCTGACTTGATGCCTGTATCTTTCCCACCATTCTTCTCTTATACGCCTTAGAACATCATTTTCAGCAAATTGTAGTTGGTCACCAAAATCCGTAACACCAAACCCTAGAATATCTGGCTGTATTTTTTGTAGATTACTATTAGCAACTGCAAATTCGGATGTAGCCATTATTCAGCCTTTTTTGTTTCTGATTTCTTTTCTGCTTTTGGCTCTGTCTTTGGTTCGGTTTTAGGCTTTGAAGACGCTTCTTTAAAACCCCTTAAATCAAAATTTTCTTTATTCATTTCATAACTATCTTTCGACCGAACTACAACTTTACCATTTCTTTCTAATTTTATCGTTTGCATAAATAATCCTATATGTATAGGGGTGGTTGCCCACCCCATAGGTTAAGTTAATTACTGGATTGATGAATCTGCTAGTACTTCTATACCATAGCTGTCTTGTAGTTCTCCAACACCATAAACTGCCGTTGCTACAATCTCATCTGCCCTCAAACTAGCATCTCTTTGAACCTCAATTTTAAGGTCTTGCATCATTGCTAATCCTAGAGCGTCCCTGTGGAACATAGCACCCTTATAGTCACCTGCCGTACCTGTGTTAGCCATATTCGCTGTTTCAAATACTGGTACACCAAATAAAGTTCCTATAAATCCAGAACGTAACGCTTCATTAGAAATATCGGTATCTAAACCTGCATAGGTGTTTGTCATACCTCTTTTTAGGTCATGTGCTACCATTGGATGAATAACTAAAGCCAAGTCATTCATTGGCACTGAACTATTTCTAAGATTTGCGTGTGCCTGTGCAACTGTATCTGCTGAAAGTGCCGCACCAGAACCGCCAACCGATACTGAAAACCCATCAAACAATGCTGTTAGGTCTAAATCAATCTTTCTGGCTATAGCTTCTCCAAACACTCGCCCAATGTCTTGAGCCACATTTCTTGATGCTGAATTTCTAGCTAAATCAGTCAGGGTGGTCATGATACCAACTTCTGATGCTGTGATAGTAACCGATGTTGGATTAATTGCGGTATTTGCTAGGTCAGCCGCTTCACTAACTGCTGATGCTGATACTGTTGGATAAATTGGTACTTCAACCGATTTTCCACCACCTGCGATAGTGTAGTTTCTTACTAGACCCTTCATTATTGATTGCTCACTAGCTGTGAACATCGCTTCTGCTACGATTTCAGTATATAGTTCTGAAATGGTACTACTGGTTGTTTCGTCTGCCATTTAAGACTCCTTTAAAAAAAAATAATTATAATTTTGAATTAATGACAAAAGGCTGAGACATTTTTTCTTTCCTATATTTTCTATAAGCTTCCCTGTCTTTTGCGTTATTCATATCTAAATCACTCAAATTTAAAGGCTTACTGAGTTCTTGCCTATCCACATTTGACACCGAACCACTACCACTAGGGGTAGCACTTACAAAGTGTGGGTTTTGTGTTAAGAACTCTTGCACTAATTCGTCTGTGGACAAAAGTTCACCCAATTTATTGTATCTTGCTAATCCATTTTTATCAAGTATTTCTACATTGCCTGTTTCATTTAGCTTAATATTTTCTTTTAAAAGCTCAACTACTTGGTCTGGATTTATAGCTTTATTCTTGGATGCTGAAGATAATAACGACTTGTTTATCTTGATATCTTTTAGCTGACTTTCTAAATTCTGTTTCTCTTTATTGAACTCTTGGGTTCTTGTTTTTAGTATTTCTTCAAACTCACCCTTTTGAATACGTTGCTTTTCTTCTGCTTCTTTCTGTGTCTTTACAGCATTAATAGCAATGTCCAAGTCTTCAACACCTAGCTTTTTATACATAGACCCTCTTTCTTTGGCTAATCGTCTTTCAACAATATTATTTAATTCATCTTGGGTGAATGTTTGTGCTGTTGGTGTTTCTTGCACTTGTGGTTCTTGTTCTGTGGTTTCAGTAGTCTGTTCTACTTGGTTTTCTTCAGCCATTTCTTTCTCCTATATATCCCAGTCTGGGTTTGTTGGAATCCAAGTGTGCCGACAACGATAACCACCACGAACTATAAATGGGTCACCTGTAGACTTGCCTTGCCACCCTTGATTATTCCAAGTATCCCGAATTTCTTTTTCGGTTAATGTTTTATTTAACATATCTCTACAAAAAGGTCTACTATCTCTTACTAACGTTCCTGTATAGGTAAAATGTGTTAACCCTGCGTCTTTTGCTTTAGCTACTGTAAACTGTCCGTGAAACTGCATTACTGAGTCATGTGCTATCTGGCTTGCGTAACGTCTTAGGTTGTTACCTGCCCTGTCACTAGCATATTGTGTATGTAGCTTTCTAACCGCTTCTTCTACCTGTAGTTTTTTAGCACTATCAAATTTGTTTTCGTTTATAAAGTCTACCAGTTCATTTATTTCTGCAACATTAGACTGCTTATACACTCCGTTGATATGGGAACGAATATTAGTAACCATGTCATCAAATGGTCTACCTGCTATGGTGCTTTGATATACTTCGTCGTTAATTACCTTTAAAAATCTCTCTGCTATATCTTCAAAGCCACTAAAGGATTGAGTTTTGAGTGCGTTCAAGGTTGTTAGGTCTACTTCAGTTAGGCTTTTAAACTTCTTAGGTATGGGCATTTCGCCAAACGTATCTAAGACCTCTTTTGCAATCTTGTTATATTCTTCATTTATTATGGTATCGGCTTCTTGAAGAAATGTTGTTTCTATTAGGTTTCTAATTGCAGGTTGTAGTTGTATCGCTAGTCTTTGTGAAACAAGCTTACCGCCTGTAGCTCTTGTAACTTCTTTTATTACGTCTTCTTCTAGCCTGTAGAGTACATCAATAATACGCTGTTCGTGTTGGTCAGCTAATTTATCTAATATCTTTGACATTATAGGGGAAAGTCTTTTTTCCAAGCTTTTATAGACCAGAAAGCAGGTGATAAAGATTTCTGACCTTTGACCTCTTTGAGTACCCCACCCATTCTAGCCAAGAATGATTTCTGTCGTGCAGGGATGTTTTTCTTTATAGACATTCCCCTAGCACCAAATGTAACTTTCTTAACATTTCCTGTAGATTTGTTTTTTACATAAACCCCAAACTTTTTTCGCTTAGATTCCGTTGTCGATAATCTAAAAGGCTTATTCAGTTTTACGTCTTTTCCCCTGTATCGTGCCATGCTAAGTCCTTGATTTTATTGCCTTTTTCCCTGGGATTGTAGCTATTTCTTTTTTCTCTTTGTGGCTCTTTTGATAATATCTTTGTCGAATGAACCAGACCGACCCCTGCTAATTAGCTTGTTTACTCTAGCCATCGCCCAAGCGTTCATAGGTATTCTGGGTCTTGAACCTGCGGAAAGAAATGCACCTTGACCCCTACGAAAACTAGCCTTTAAATCTTTTAAATTAAATAATTTTGATTTTTTTGCTTTTGCTCTGAGCGTTGAAATTGTTTTCGCTGATAAAGGTTTTCTTCTTACTGCCATTATGCCCTGTTCCTTCTTTGTAATAATGAACGTGGTATTCTTGCACCTGCTTTGTACAATGCACTTACCTGCTTCAATAGACTCGCCCTAGAGCTTCTTTTTGCACCTTTAAGACCAGATAGATATTTTTTAGGAATACCAGTTCTTTTGTCTTTGGGTACTTTCCTACGCTTCTTCTTCAACTGTCTGTCCTTCTACTTCTGTGGTTTGAAACTGCCCTCTTACTGTTCTATTAGCGTCTATTTCTTCATTTATTGATTTTATTGTTTCGCTATCATCAATAACTGCTTGTGCTATCTGTTTATCTAGTTCCTTGTTAAATGTTTCGGATTTAATACCACTAGCTTTAGCCATCTGAAGATATTGAAGGTCATTCGCCCAATCTCTAATATCAAACGTGTCTGGATAGTTTATAGACCCATCAAACTTTTTATCTTGCCACATAGCAAACAAACCCCATATCTGTTCTTCTGCGTTCTCAAGATAATCCGCTTTTTCTGATAGTCTTGCGTTTAATAACTGAAATTCTGTTTGTAGAGCAATACCACTGGCTATTTGTGACCCTGTTGCCCTTACTGAACCCATGTGTGTTATTCTATCAATAGCGTCTACTTTGTTTTGAATACACTTCATTATTCCATCTAGGTTCTGACCGCTTGGCTGTATTATGTAAGGCTTCAAACTTGCTTCTAGGTCTTCTGGTATCTCTATAATAGCTCCTGCACCTGCACTAGCTTCAACATTAGGTGTTTTTACAAGGCTTGGGTGGTTTGCTAGTCTTATTAGCTGTTCTTTCTCCGAATAGTCGTTGTAGATAGATTGTTGTAAAAAAGCAACATCAGCTAGGTCACTTATTCCTATTGGTCTTTTAGCACCCCTTAGATTATACACATTAACCGCAGGGATTTTTCCTATTGGGTTTGGTATTTCCTCTAATAACCTCGCATCGCCTTGTGTGTATTCTTCTGAATACTCCTCTACCTCATAGGTGCTGATTGTTTCTTCTGTAAATACTTTGATTATTGCTCTATCTGCGTTTATGTCCTCAACCACCATAAGCATATCAAGATAAAACCTACCACTAGCTGACCTCCTGTAATTCCAGTTCACAACGTTTTCTGGTGTATAAATACTGATATAGGGTCTGATATCCTGTGCTAGTTCTTCTGCTCTTGTCTTAGCGTTTGACTGTGGCTTATCAACTATCACCCAACAATTACCATAAATACTAGCGTTCATTTGAACCTCACGCATTACAGTAATAAATTTTCTTCCATCTAAATCCGCATCAACCAGAAATGAACTTAACTGTTCATCGCCATCTAATGACCCATAATCTCTTGTTGGGGGAACACGCCATAAAAAGCTTGTGTATATCTGAACCACATTCTTACAATGGTTATCGACTGGTGTATGCCTTATTCTAGCGTCATATTCTTCTGGTGACTCTAAGACATATCGGTGTAGGTAATAGCCGTTTTTATAATCATTACCGCCTAGATAACTACGAATATAAAACTCCCAATTAGAAATATTAGCGTTCCATAAGTCGTGTTTGCTTGTAAGTGTTTCCCTATCCATTAACTCCACCTTTTAGGTTGGCTTGGTGCGAAATTCCTTTTTAGCGGAAAATTATACTCTACTAAGTAACCTAGAGCATCATTCATATGGTCATACCCACTATCTTTGTCTGGAATATGCGTACCTTCCTTGTAAATTTGTCGTTCTATGCTTTTGATTGCATTTTTACAGGATTTAACAATAAATAAATTATTTTTACCATTTACGTTCTTTAACTTAGAATTTACTGCGTTTATCCTATCCCTTACCAAAGGTGCTGTATTCTTACATTTTACATCAAAACCAAAGTTTTTCAATATGGCTAAGTCAGTTATTCCACCTGCTGACGTTTTTCTTTGTCTAGCTGATGGGTCTGGATAAACCACTATCTGCTTACTCTTGTATCTGGTTCTAATCTCATCACACATTTCATTCGTATTACTACTGTATATTTGTATCTCATCTACCACAAAAATTCTATCATTTTCTATAACGCATACAACAGCACTCATGGGGTCTACGTTGAAGTCTAAACCTATGTGCAATATGCCACTATTCTTGTTGCACTTCTCTACTATGTTTTTATCTCTACTGAAGTTGTAGTAAATCATTCCAGAATAGTTGACGAATGTGGCTTCATACTCTTGCTGAAAGGTTCTTAGGTCTAGGTCTTGTTTTGCCTGTTCTATCTCGTCTTGGCTGACCTGTTCGCCCTCTAATGTGGTGTATTGAAAGCTTTTCCAGTCTTTATTAATCTCACCTTGCTTGAATAACTCGTAAGACCAGTTTCCAAACCCTCTAGGACTGCCACAGAATAAAGCGTGTCCTTTTGTATCAGACAATGTAGGTCTTAGAACCTCATACCATGTTTCTTTGCTGATATCTGCGAACTCATCCATTACCAGACCATGTAAGCCTACACCCCTTAAAGAGTTCTCATTGTCGCTTCCCCTTAGTGTAATCTGACTGTTATTCTTGAGTGTAATAGTCAAATCGCTGTGGTTTATGCTCTTTACCCATTTGTGTTGTAGCATCTTTTCCTTGAGAACACCCCAACAAATAGCCTTTGCTTGCCTATAGCTAGGTGCAACATACCAAACTTTTTTATTAGGCTGACTCGCAAACTTGGCTAATTCATTTATAGCCAGATATGTTTTACCGAACCTTCGCCCTGTAATCAGAACCCTAAAACGTGAGTCATCTTTGATTACTTTCTTCTGTGGATTAGTTAATGGCATTAATCAGCCGACCACACTAGCGGTTCATCTAACTCTGTGGTTTCTAATTTATCTTGCTGACCTAGAATATTCTTTCCTAAGAATATCTGCATGACCACATTGCCCTTTTCAGCACTCTTCCATTGTAGTTGTCTAAGACGCATTTTCATTTCTGAACGCCCTTTTGTCAGATATTCGGAATAACTCTTTCTAAGAAGACTTTCATCGCAACCATAAAAGTCGGAAATTTCTATATTAGTACAGCCATATGACGCTAATTTTTTAACTTCAGTAGGCTTGATATTAAACTTTTTCGGTCTTGCCATCCTATTTTTACCCCATAGTTAGGTTTGGTGTGGCATAGCTTCTCAAGGTTCAACCACTAATCATTATATTACTACAACAAACAGTCCTTAACTATGTCGGCTAATGCCACTTATAAGATTTAACAATAAATGGATTATTATTCAACTATTTCTGTAATTGTTGAACTTACTATGTACCAATGACAATCAAAACCAGTTGATAGTCTTATTACTTTAATTCTCTTTGGTGTGAACCCAACAATCTTAAAAAGTTTCTTGGTAAAATCATAGCTGTCTAGCTTTACGATTTGTCCTATTTTTAATTTTTCTCTTTCCATAATATAAAGATATACAAAAAATCCAGGGATATCAAGGACTTATTTGATGTTCTTAAAGTTTTTTCTTGTTTTCTTTGCGATGTTTATCTGCAATCTTTTTCCATTTCTCAACTGTTTCCTTTTTGAAAACCCTAGTGTTCCGTTGACCTGTATCTGGAACTATAGGCTTGAGTGCAAATATTTTTTCGTAATCTTTATCCATTATATCCATCCTATTGTTGGTGATTCAATATTACCTTTAGACCAAACAAACCATGCTAGAGCTAACATACCACCGCTATAAGCTTCACCATTCTTCATTAGTGCCTGTCTTTGACTAAATACCCATACTTTTTCTGGGGGGTATCTCTTGAAGAAATTTCGCCTTGCTACACCTTCCAGAAAGCTTAGTTTGAGAAGTAAAGCCACCTTATACCTAGCTAGTTCTAATGCTTTGTCAGCGAACTCTAATGCGTTCTTAAATGGTGGGTTTGTAATGATGTTATCGTGCTTTTTTGTTTCCATGAGAAAATCAATGCGTGGTGTCCCATAACCTCTATCAACCAAGTCACTAGAAAACACATTATAGCCGTTATTTATTAAAACTTTTGATATATGCCCTTGACCACAACAGGGTTCATAAATATCACCCCTAAACTGTGTAACTTTCATAAGGCTTTCGGTTGAATCTTCTGGCGTTGCATAAAAATCATTTTTTTCTCTGCTATTACCAAAACCCACTATTTTCTGTGCTTTACTCATGGAAAATCCCAATAATAGTTAATGACACTTCTACAATTCTTTTTAGTAGAAATAGGGTCACGGACTTGGTTAATTTGTTTTGCTAAAGCGACACATTCCGCATGGTTATCAAAAACAAGGCGGTGAACTTCCACATTAGGGTTTTCTATATCCGTTATGGTTATTAGATACATGGTGAATGTAATAATCTCTAGCATTTATTTAATCGCTTTTATTTTCTGTTGCAATTTATCGAAATACTTTTTTTTATCCTTCTCTGATAAATCCACTATATCGACTTCAATGTGTGTTTGTATGGTTTCAACAGCTTCACAAATACACCACTCCAGAACATCGCAAACACCGCTGTTAAAATCATCACATAATGATAAAGGTCTATCTTTATTCATAACCACCCCCTTAAATCTAAATATGTTTCAGCATCATCTTTAGAGAACTCACCATCTTTTATAGCTCTCTGAACTTCCTCGATATGGTGTAACGCTTGTTGAGAAACATAATTCCTAGACCTTTTTTCTTCTACAACCTTTTTGTAGTCTTTGAGTCTATGGGGGTACAAATCAACCTTTTCTGTGCTTAGTGCTTTAGGCTTTTCGTCTTCATACTTCTTAGCTGATAGCCAATATGCAGGTTGTTTAGCAAACTTTTTATCTTCAACAGATTTATAATATTTGTTGTAACTATCCGCTAGTTCTTCTGGCTTCTCTATCCATTCGTCTTCTAGCTTCATATAGTTCTTTTCGGCTGTTCCCTTAGATACCTTATTCGCTACCTTTTCCCAAAATTTTAAAAATTGGGGAGTATAACTTACTTTGGTTTGTCTAGGG
>VMHT01052034.1_pt1 | contig 12287 bp, 17 predicted proteins | sample 4693611 | NCBI WGS metagenome assembly VMHT01 (sample SAMN12280063, study PRJNA550983) | marine metagenome | isolation source: seawater sampled from same location over 5 years 0.02-0.2 micron viral filtrate | place: USA: collected off the coast of southern California halfway between the port... ...
ACAAAACCAGAATGGTTTATTGGAGAAAATGTTGAAGGACTTATTAACATCCAAGACGGTTTGGTTCTCAGATCGGTGCAAGACGATCTGGAAAGAGAGGGTTTCCAAGTCCAATGTCTTGTTGTTCCAGCTTCAGGCATCGGTGCTTGGCACCAAAGGAAAAGGGTCTGGATTATTGCCCACTCCAGTAGTGAGCGATCATCTTCACAACAAGTCGGAACAGATAGACAACTGGGAAAAGAGAGCGAAACAAAAGAAAGAACAAGGAATCAATCTTCACTTCGCACTTCGTCATCATGTTCAGATGTATCCAACACCATCGGCAAGTTGTCAGATGGATGTAGTAGCACCACCAGACTCAGTCCAGAAAAACAAGAGTGGATGGTCAGTCACTCGCAAGAATACAAAGACAAAGTTTGGAGCGAAACTGAACGATGTGATCAACAAACTAGATCACGAGGGAATGTATCCGACACCACTGTCAAGGGATTGGAAAGACATGGGTCACAATCCTCTGACATGCAAGAGTCCAAGGAGAGACAAGACAGTTCCGACCGAGGTTCTCAAGGACAACATACATGGTGGCAAACTGAATCCAAACTTCGTGGAGTTCCTCATGGGATATCCTACGAACTGGACAAAGATAGAGCCAATCGAATAAAGGCACTTGGTAATTCCATAGTGCCACAGATTGCCTATCAATTATTTAAATCAATAGTAACCGTAACTAAGGAGGACAATCATGAGCAAGTCTATTGGTGCTAAAATATATGTAAGAATAGTGGAAGAGGATGGGGGTAAAACCTTTAGACTCGGAACAGAAAAAGATATTCCCAATTGGGAAGAAGAAATCCGTATGTGGAAGGAAGACGAAGAGTTTTCCACGGATGGTGATAGCATCGACGAAGTAGGCACAACGGACGACATTGAACAATTGCTTACTAATGTTAACAAACTGATAAAGGAGCACTATGAATAATGACCCACGATTCATACATTGCGAACAAGCAATGAATGACTGTCGTCACCAAGCACGAATGTCTAGAGTGAAAGGTGAGGACAACAAGGCTATGTGGTATGAGACACAAGCCGACTACTACGAAGAAATGCTACTGCAAGGTAGAGAATACGAACCATTATTTTAAAGGAGACAGACTAATGACAACATATGAAAAATTTGCCAAGAAATATTTTGGTCAACTAAAAGGTTATACCATAACTGATTTTAGATTAGAAGAGGAGGACGATATAGCTTTTCCTATCTTGATAATGAAGAAAGGAGATAGAACTATTGAGGTAGCCGTTAGCCAAGACGAAGAGGGTAACGGAGGTGGTCATCTATTTATCCCGGAGTCGATATGTTAACCAAAGAACTGTTTGCTTTATACCTAGTTTTCTCTACACCAACTGGTGTGGAGGAGAGGTTTGTTATGGGACGAGAGAACTGTGACAACCTAGAACCGATCGTTGAACAAGAGTTTGAACGATTGAATATTAATCGAGATGGAATAAACTCTGGACATATGTGTATTGGTTGGAAGTTTCATCTTATGAGACAACAAGCACAAGAACTGCAACACAATAGATTAACGACACCACCACAACCACAAGTAATACCAAGTCCTTGTGTTGTACCAATGGAGGGAGTGATTGATGATTGAACCAGTAATCATAACCTTTTGGATTGAAGTTAACTCTCGGTTATACGAGAAGACTTTACCAAAAGTATACAATGAGTGTGAACCTATCGTCTCTCAAATCTATGAGCAGTACGGTGAGTCTAACGGCAAAGTTGTCGCAGTAAAATGTGATACATATAAACAATACAAAGATAAAAGGGAGTATTTCCATGGTAAAAAGTAACGGATCAGATATAAACGACGACGAGATTCTTTCTGATGTAGAGATAGTCTATGCATTAGCTAAGATAAAACACTTCAAAGATATAGTGCAAACAGTATCGATTAAAAGATATTCTCAAGAAGAATATGTTGATGTTGTTGAAGCTATCTTTGAAGAAATATTTAACCCACGAACTAATAAGGAGAAACAATAATGAAAAGACTAAGCGAATTAAAAAAATCTTTAAAGCCTATCGTTGATGAGCTAAAAGAAACTACAACTACTGATTTATCTGAGGTAGAATATCTAATTGATTATGCGTTAAAGGAATTACTATACCCACCACAGAGATCGGCAAAGGATAGGATAATACCAAAAGACTTTGGACGATGGGAGTCTAAGGTTATAGCCGTTGAGGATACTAGACCTTGTGACACAGAGCCATCGGATAATCTTATCAAGGTAGACTTTAGTCGAGATGAGTAATGAATAGTTGTAAGCGAATAGGGTGTAACAATAAGGTTACATCCTCACGGAATGTGTATTGTTCTATGACGTGTTCAGCTATTACTAATAACACTAAGTTTCCTAAACGGATCAAGAAAGATCCAGGTGTTTTCCGTTGCAACTATTGTAACAAAGAACAACCGAGACGGAATAATACAATGAATAAGTATTGTGATAATGTCTGCCAACAAAAGCATCGCAAACATATTCGTGATACTAAAATAGAACGAGATGAACATATGGGTAAGTCTGTTGGTAAGAAAAGACTCATCATTGCTTATCTCAAGGATACTAACCAATGGCATTGTCACCAATGTAAAGTAGGGGCAGAAGAGGCGCCGATGGAGTTCCATCATATCGATGGGAATCGCTATCACAACCGTCTGTCAAACTCGATGGTGCTCTGCCGTAATTGTCATGGGAGGACACAGAACTTCGCAGGTAGAAACAAAGGGTGTGGCCACTATATATAGTTATCTTTAGTTATCTTTAGTTATATATAGATATCTTTAGTTATATATAGATATCTTTAGTTATAAGAGATATAAATAATAATTAAGAGATATCTTTAGAACTAGCATTAGATTAACATTAGACTAATACTAGACTATATATAGTCCCCCTCTGTATATGGGGATAGGCTATCACTGATTTCGAAATCTGGCAACCCCTTGACAAAAATAATTAGAGGATGTATTTATAGGGTAAGACCCGCAAAATTATAAGGAGACGACATGACTGAACAATTTGGAACATACGATAACAAAAAGTTTGTAAGACACACATCTTGTGACAAGTGTGGGTCATCGGATGCTAATGCTTTATATGCTGATGGCTCTCGTTTTTGTTTCTCGTGCCGAACTTACACTGAACCTCCCAAGGACAAGACCCGCCTTGAGGAACTGCTCGGAGACGACACAAAAATTCAAGGCTCGGCGCTTGGAACTATGCCTATGGGCACAAGCCGTCCGATTGAAGAACGAAAGATATCGGCAAAGGTATGTGAGTATTATGGAGTGAGAGTTTCTAATCCAGAGAAACCTAACTTGTATAAACATCACTATCCTTACTACGATAGCGATGGTAATCATATAGCCACTAAGGTCAGAAGAGTAGCCGATAAAACATTTAGTGTAGAGGGTAAGACTGGTAAAGCTTTATTGTTTGGACAGAATCTATTTGAAAGTAACAACAATAAATCGATAACAATATGTGAGGGTGAGATCGATGCTTTATCAATAGCTGAGATGATGGCACCAAAAACATATCCAATTGTCAGTGTAAGAACTGGAGCAGCTGGAGCAATTACCGATTGTAAAAAACAATATGAATATATAAATAGCTTTGAAAGAATTAATATATGTTTTGATAACGATGAACCGGGTCGTGAGGCAAGTAGAAGAGTCGCTGATTTATTTCCACCCAAGAAAGTATTCATCGTAAATTTAAAATTAAAAGATGCTAATGATTATCTTATACAAGAAAGACAGAAAGAATTTTTAAATAGATTCTACGAGGCTAAGTCTTATACACCAGAGGGTATCATACTTGGTGAGAATACATGGGATCTTATTGCTAATGAAAAGGTAATTGAATCAATACCTTATCCGTGGGAGGGTATGAATACTATGACTTATGGTATGAGACTCGGTGAGTTATGTACGTACACTGCGGGGTCAGGTATAGGTAAGTCTAGTGTAATGAGAGAACTAGCTTATCATATAATAAAGAACAGTAATCACTCAGTCGGTTGCTTATTCTTAGAGGAATCTGTTGAACGAACAACCAAAGGTATCATGTCTGTACATGCCAACAAACCACTGCACCTACCATTCTGTGAATCAACTATGGAAGAGAAACGTGCAGCATGGGAGGCTACCCTTGGTACAAACAAAGTAAGAATGTGGGATCACTTTGGTTCTACTGATATCGATAACATCATATCTAAAGTACAATACCTAGCTAGTGGATTAGATTGTAAGTTTATTATACTCGATCACTTGACTATGATTGTATCGGCTATGACTGGTGACAATGAGAGAAGAGCAATCGATAGTATAATGACACGACTTAGAACTCTAGTTCAAGAACAAAACATACATCTGATGTTGGTATCTCATTTAAGTAGACGAGCTAGTTCAGATAGTGGACACGAAGAAGGTGCGATAGTTAGTCTGTCACAACTCAGAGGTTCACATGGTATTGCGCAACTCTCTGACTTTTGTTTCTCATTAGAAAGAAACGGACAAGCAGAAGATATGGAGAAGAGAAACCAAACTATAGTTCGTATACTGAAGAACAGATTTAGTGGAGAGACTGGCCCATGTTGTTGGTTACAATGGCATAAAGATAGTGGTCGCTTGACTGAAATATCTAACCCCAAAACCAAAGACAACGATGACTTCAAGGAGGTGAATGATGGATTCAAAATTTGATACAGTAGTTCTAGATATAGAGACCGATAGTTTAGATGCTACCAAGATACATTGTATATGTATTCAAGACTATGTAACTGGAGAACAGAAAGACTTTATACAAGAGCAAGGATGTAAAGAGTTCAAAGAGTTTCACAACCACGAACGTAAATACATTATGCATAATGGTATAAGCTTCGATGGTCCAGTGCTAGAAAGATTATTAGGTATAACAATTCCTTTGGAAAATATTATTGATACACTTCTTATATCTCAAATGATTAATGCACACATAGAGGGTGGTCATAGTTTAAAATCTTGGGGTAAGAAACTAACACGAGGTGGTAAGCTAGAGTTTAAAGACTTCGAGGAATATTCAGAAGAGATGCTAAAGTATTGCCAACAAGATGTACATGTCACACGTAAACTTATGGCACACCTAGCGCCAAAGATAACACGGTTTAGTGTAGAGAGTGTACGTATGGAACATAGAGTCAGAAGAATTATAGATCAACAAGAGAAGAATGGATTCTATTTAAATGTAAACAAGGCACACGATTTATTAGAAGAGTTGAAGACAAAGTCAGAAGATTTAAAGAAAGATTTAAAAACTATATTCCCTACAATATATACACCACGATTTCATAAGACAACCAACAAACCATTAAAGGATCATGTTGATGAGTTCAACCCTAGTTCTCGTAAACAAATAGCAGAACGATTGCAAAAGAAATATGATTGGGTGCCAAGTAAAACTACACCAACTGGTCTACCAGTTATTGATGAAAAAGTTTTGAAAGAGTTGGAGTATCCAGAGGCTAAGATGATTGCAGAGTATCTGTTGTATGAGAAACGTGTATCACAAATACAATCATGGTTAAAGAATGTTAAAGATGATAACCGAGTGCACGGTAGAGTTATAACACTGGGTTGTGTGACATCTCGTATGAGTCACTATGGCCCTAATATGGCACAAGTCCCAGCAAGTTACTCACCTTACGGTAAAGAGTGTCGTTCATTATGGACTATACAAGATCCAAATAAGTATTGTTTAGTTGGTTCGGATGCTAGTGGTTTAGAACTACGATGCTTTGCCCACTACTTACAGAACCCAAAGTTCACGGAGCAAGTAGTTGATGGTGACATACATACATATAATCAAAAGATTATCGGATTAAAAGATAGACCAACGGCAAAGACTTGGGTCTATGCATTTATCTATGGAGCTGGAGATGCAAAGCTAGGTCAGATAGTAGGTGGTGATACGGTTGCTGGATTAGGCAGTCGTAAGAGATTTATAAATAAAGTTAAAGGTATGAAAACTTTAACAAGTAACTTAGTTAATTTATTACGACAACGTAAGCGCAAGTATGGTGAGTACCAATTGGTTGCGCTTGATAAAAGGATTCTACTTGCACGATCCATTCACTCTAGTTTGAATACACTTATTCAAGGAGCGGGTGCAATTATATGTAAGCAATGGCTACTCAATATAATTGATGAGGTCGACAAGCAGAACTTGGATGCCAAGCCAGTGGCTAACGTCCATGATGAGGTACAGTTTGAAGTCCGTAAGGAACAAGCTGTAGATTTTGGCAACATTACAAAGGAGGCAATGAAAAATGTAGAGATACAATTTGACTTACGATGTCCACTAGATAGTGAGTATTCAATCGGCACGACTTGGAAAGAAACCCACTAACTGTTGACACTATTGATAGTATGGTATACTGTCGAGGTGTTTCTTTATTGAGACACTAATTTTAATAACTTTTATAAACTTTTAATTTAAGGAGATAAATATGCCAGTAATTTCAGGCACTGCTTATTGGGCGAAAGTCCACCAACCACATTACGATCAATACAATGAACAAGGTATCTTTTCTATTGACGTAGCAGTGGATTCAAAGACTAAGAAACAACTACAAGACTTGGGTCTTGGTCCTCGTATTAAAAACAAGGGTGACGAGAGAAATGATTTCGTTACTATCAAAAGAAAGTACACTCGTAAAGATGGTACAAAGAACTCTGCACCTCGTGTTGTAGATTCTAAGAAGACACCAATTAGTCCTGATGTTTTAATCGGCAATGGCTCACAAATTAATGTAGCTTTTGATACATACGATTATAATGTCGGTGGTAACCAAGGTGTTGGCTCATCTTTAAAAGCTGTACAAGTAACTAAACTAGTTGAGTACAGTCCTTCTGAAAACTTAGATGAGTTCGGTGAAGAGTCTGGATACCAGGCTCCAACTAACGGAGCAACTAAGAAAGATGGATTGGAAGACGAAACACTTCCATTCTAATGTCAGATAAGAAAAGCATAGATACTCTTGTAAAAGATATTTACAAATTGTTTGACGAGGGCAACACTAATCAACCCACAACAAATAATTTAAATGAATTTGCAGAGAGTATGAAAGATGCTGTTCTTACTTCTCTAACAGAGAAACAATCTGGTAGCCGAGGTATTCGTATGTCGAGCCTCGGCAAACCAGACAGACAATTGTGGTATGAGTTATACAAATCAGAACTAAGAGAGCATATGCCATCTCATGTTCGAATAAAGTTTTTATATGGGCATATGTTAGAAGCACTTCTATTATTACTAGCTAAAACGGCAGGACATTCTGTCACAGATGAACAGAGAACATTAGACCTTGATGGAGTTATCGGTCACCAAGATGCAGTAATAGATGGAGTTGTCGTTGATGTTAAGTCAGCATCACAGTTTGGATTCAGAAAGTTTAGAGAGAATGATCTTACTCCAGAGACAGATGCCTTTGGTTATCTTCATCAGATTGCTGCATACTCACAGGCAAATAAGAACGATGAGGTAGGCTTTCTTGCTATTGATAAACAAAGTGGAGCACTTGCATTATGCCGTCCACATAAATCAGATATACCTAATGCACGAGAAAGAATTAAACACTTACGAAAAGTATTAAAGGATAGGAACAAACCACCACCAAAATGTTACGATGAAGAACCAGACGGAGTATCAGGTAACATGAAGTTAAGTATTGGTTGTTCTTACTGCGCATATAAAGTTGACTGTTGGTCTGATGCTAATGATGGACAAGGATTAAGAAAGTTTATTTACAGTAAAGGACCACGATGGTTAACCAAAGTGGTTAGCGAACCTAATGTATCAGAAGATATACCATGAGTGTATTAAGAAAAGAAAAAGGATTTTATAGATCCATCTTTGAAGCTACTGTTTGTGCTAGGCTTGATGAAGATAAAGTTAAGTTTGAATATGAAACACTTGTCATACCTTATTTAGTTCCAGAGATTAAAAGGACATACACCCCAGACATTATATTAACAAACGGTATTATAATAGAACTTAAAGGACAATTAACAAGAGAAGATAGAGCCAAGCATTTGTATATTAAAAAGCAAAGACCCGACTTAGATATTAGATTTGTATTACAGAATTCTAGGAATAAACTTTACAAAACTAGCAAAACAACTTATGGTGATTGGCTAACTAATAATAATTTTATATGGGCAGAGCGATTTGTACCAGTGGACTGGATAGATGAACGACCAAAAGAAATTAACACAACAGAAATCTTTGTTAAACCAAAGCCAAACCCGAATAGTTTTAGACCCTATACTCGATACGACCACCGAGGGAAATAAAGAGGGAGAGAATGAAAGAGCATTATTCAGAGCCGTTATATACCAAGCTTTACTCGATGCTAGTAACGATAATAATAACACCACTAAAGAAGCTGTACATGTTAGGGAAGAAGCTGTTCGTTGGTTTAGCAAATCTGTTGGGGTTACTGCTTCTTGGTTCGTCGATGTTTGTGATCTTGCTGGTCTGCATTATAGTCAAGTGCGGTCTTTTGCTCGTAAGCTCATTCATGAACCTAATAATACAGACTTTCAAAGGAAGAGATTAAATGTACTACTAAACATGACACATGGAGAGGACAAAAAATGACAGATGATTTAGTAAACAACCCACCCCATTACAAATATAATAGTAAAGGTGTCGAGTGTATAGAAGCTATCGAAGCTGCGCTTACACCTGAAGAATACAGAGGATACCTACGTGGACAAGTAATGAAATACTCTTGGAGATGTAATTACAAAGGCAAAAGACTAGAGGATTTACAGAAAGCTCGATGGTATTTAAATAGATATATTGAATTGCTAGAAAAAGAATGATAGTATCAGAACTTCCGATACTTGAAATAATCTGCTCACTCAGTGCATGTGTGTCAGTATACTTGTACGGAAATGGGTCACGGAAGGCACCGTTGTTTGGTATTTGCTCCCAGTTTTTTTGGTGGTCATGGACTATCCAAGAGGGTCTATACTTTATGATGGTACTGAATGTGGTAATGACATTAATACATATTAGAAACTTAATTAAAATGAAAGGGAGACCATGACGACATTACCAACTGTTTACCAACAATTTATACACAAATCTAGATATGCTAGATGGTTACCAGAAGAAAAGAGAAGAGAGGAATGGCACGAAACTGTAAGTCGGTACTTTAATTTCTTTAAACAACAACTAAAAAAGAATTGTGACTATGATTTAGATAAAAAAACTATGGACTATTTATCTAATAAAGTCATGAAGTTAGATGTCATGCCATCAATGAGGGCACTGATGACTGCGGGCCCAGCCTTGGAAAAAGAAAACATAGCTGGGTATAATTGTTCTTATGTTCCAGTAGATCACCCAAAAGCTTTTGATGAAATATTATATGTACTTATGTGCGGGACGGGAGTTGGCTTTAGTGTTGAGAAAAAATATACCAGAAATTTGCCTAGTGTTGCTGATGAGTTTCACAATACAGAGACTGTTATTATGGTCAGAGACTCCAAGCTTGGTTGGGCAAAAGCATTTAGGGAAATCGTTACACTATTGTATGCCGGGCAAGTCCCAAGGTGGGATGTATCTAATGTGCGACCATCAGGAGCAAGACTTAACACTTTCGGCGGCCGAGCTTCTGGACCTGCACCTCTTGTCGACCTCTTCAACTTCGCCATTGAAACCTTTACTAAAGCAAAAGGCAGACAACTAACACCACTTGAGTGTCACGATCTTGTCTGTAAAGTAGGTGAGATTGTTGTTGTTGGAGGAGTAAGACGTTCGGCTATGATTAGTTTATCAGACCTTGATGATAGAGACATGAGAGATGCGAAGTCTGGTGAATGGTATAGAGTTGAGGCACAACGTGCGCTATCAAATAACTCTGCCGTATATGAAACCAAGCCAGATAACATTGGAACTTTTATGGAAGAATGGTTAGCGCTATATAAATCTGGTAGTGGTGAACGCGGTATCTTTAACAGACAAGCCTCAAAGAAAGTTGCATCACGTAATAAAAGAAGAGACGCTGACTTTGAGTTCGGAACTAATCCGTGTTCGGAAATAATTTTACAACCTTTCCAATTTTGTAACTTATCCGAAGTAGTGGTACGTGAGAGCGATAAAGAAGAAGACTTACTAGATAAGGTTGAGGCGGCTACTATACTTGGTACTATGCAAGCTACCTTAACAAACTTTAAATATCTACGAAGACAATGGAAAGATACAACAGAGAAAGAAAGATTACTCGGAGTATCTTTAACTGGTATCATGGATCATAAAATATTATCTGGAAATATTTATAACAAAGCTGTACTAACAGAGTTGCTTGTGAAATTAAAAGATAAAGCAGTAGCTGTTAATAAGACATGGTCTAAACGATTTGGTATCAACCAAGCTACGGCTATTACTTGTGTTAAACCATCAGGCACAGTATCACAATTAGTTAATGCTGCATCTGGTATACATGCAAGGCACAATGATTATTACATTCGTAGAGTTAGAGGAGATAAGAAAGATCCACTAACACAATTCTTACAAACTCAGAATATACCAATAGAAGATTGTGTTATGAAACCAGATTCTACATCTGTCTTTTCATTTGTAGAGAAAGCACCAAGTGGGTGCATAACTCGTAATAAACGTACGGCTATTGAACAATTAGACCATTGGTTAGTTTATGCCAAACATTGGTGCGAGCACAAACCAAGTGTAACTATATCAGTGGATGAAGATGAGTGGCTTGGTGTAGCTGACTGGTGTTGGAGAAACTTTGATGATCTTAGTGGTATATCTTTCTTACCTAACTTTGGGCATGTGTATCAACAAGCACCGTATGAAGATATAGATGAAATAAAATATCACAAGTTAAAAAAGAACCAACCAAATAAAATTAATTGGAATGAACTAGCATTGCATGAGCAAGAGGATCACACCAAGTCCTCCCAAACTCTTGCATGCAGTGCTGGGTCATGTGAGGTTGTGGATGTATAAAACATTTATAACTATACCGAAAGCTGTTCCGATAAAGTTATGTGATGAGATGGTAAAAGAGTCACCAGATTATTCGGAACAGTTGGCTGGTGTTATGTGGAAAAAAGAGGCGGACTTAAAGAAAGATAGAAACTCTAAGATTAAATGGTATCCTCTTGAGCATTGGATTGTTCCTAAGTTGTGTGAAGTTGCATCGCAAATAAATAAACAAGATTATGGTTTTGATGTGACTAACTTACAGTGCCCTCAGTTTACTGAGTATACAAAAGGACAACATTACCAATGGCACAGAGATATATACCCACCAGAGATGGACGGACCATATCCAGGATTGATACGAAAGTTATCTATGATTGTACAGTTGTCTAACTTTGAGGATTACAAGGGTGGCATCTTACAAATTAAAAACATGGACGGTAAGATAGAACCGATTGAAGGATTCAAAGATAAAGGTGATATGATTATCTTCCCATCTTTTTATTTACACAGAATAAAAGCAGTAACAGAAGGAACACGACACAGTTTAGTGTGCTGGTTTATGGGGCCACCGTTTAGATAATGGATAAATTCTTGTGGGGACTTCTTAAATTTTCATTATATGTATTAGCTATACAGCTGATATGTATTTTTATGGCTTCTATTGTATGAAAGATTTAGTAGTACGACCATGGGGAACATATCGAGTTCTAAAAGCTACACCAAAAATAGTTATAAAGATATTAAATGTCTATCCAAATAGAGCAATGTCCGTTCAATACCATAAATATAGAAATGAACACTGGAAAATACTTGAAGGCGAAGTAACGGCCCTCATAGATGAGCACTGGTGGACGTTTCTACCTGGTCATAGAGTTTATATCCCAAAAAATACTGTTCATTGTGTACGGGCTTCTAATAGGCATACAAGGATATTCGAGGTTTGGGAGGGTGAAAAACTAGATGAAAACGATATTATAAGGATACATCATGATTATAGTAGTGAGTGGGGGGTTTGATCCCCTACATTCTGGACATATAAATATGTTCAAACAAGCTTATGAGTTCGGAACTGTGTGGGCAATTGTTAATACAGACGAATGGTTACAAAAAAAGAAAGGCTATAACTTACTAAGCTATGACGAACGTGAGCTTGTGTTAAGTTCAAACAAATATATAGACAAAGTTATCAAAGCAAAAGATGATGACGATAC
>VMHT01158949.1_pt1 | contig 12287 bp, 11 predicted proteins | sample 4693611 | NCBI WGS metagenome assembly VMHT01 (sample SAMN12280063, study PRJNA550983) | marine metagenome | isolation source: seawater sampled from same location over 5 years 0.02-0.2 micron viral filtrate | place: USA: collected off the coast of southern California halfway between the port... ...
GTCTATGATATATTGATATTATTGGCAGAATGGTGAGTTTTCCAATGGCAATGTAGAATCGTCCATCCATCTTTCTTTGTCTTTGGATTAATCTTACTCAATAATCCTTGTTTTTTCAATTGTATATTCATTCTCAATCTCTCTTTGATTTGATTTGTAGTGTATTTGGAAGGATTAGCAGATTTATATCTCTCTACAAAGTTTTTGAATGTAATGACTGGAATATCCTTCTTGACCTTTGTCCTTACTTCTTCGTCAAGAATCGTAATGTTTTCTTCAAACCAGTTGTAAAACTTGTCATTATCAAGAACCAATCTGTCAGCGGATGCTTTTACACTTTGTGGTATATACAAAGTTTCAGGAGTGTCATTAACTAATCTCATAATATAATACATTCTAATGCTCTCATAAAAATCCGGTTTTTTCAACTCTTGATTTTGAGGGTATATGTTATGCTCTTCATCAACATCGTCAGGATTGTCAGTGAAATGAGAAATGAAAGTATAAATAATCAATCTATCGGCAAACGCTTTTGTTGGTAGTTCGTCAGTCTTGGGGATGAGATTACACTGAATGCCAAACTTGGCAATATTCACGCATTCAGTATTTTTGGAGTATATTTGACGAGCGTTGATATGCGTTTCACCAGTCAATTCCTTGATTCTTGATATATTCATTTTTTCATTTTCCGCTGGTTCTCTTATATCAACAAACCTCTTCAAGTGGATGCCAGCGGTCGCTGGGTCAGCACCAGGTTTTTCTGGTTGCGTGATGAGGGTTTTGGATGCTACGTAGTAATAACTACCCATTACATATGTTAATAGTCCATAATACCAACCCTTGCCGTTGCGTCCCTCACCCGTTGCCATCACAAACTTTTCCAATTTATGACCCGAAAGGCACGCACGATGAAATGAGTGAAATGATTTCTTTTGCTCTGGGTCATCGGGGAAGATGAGATTGGTGATGTTTTCAAATACTTGGTGTGCTTTATTGTATTCCGCAGTAGTTAATTTAATGTAAGGTTTATCACAAGTGAATGTAATGTAGTCTGCCGGTTGAATATCAACAACTTGCTTGGTTTCCAGATTGATGGCTTTTCCATTTTGAAAGCAGAAAAGCTCTGGTCTCAACTTATCAAGTTGATAATCCTTGGCGGTCCTTGCCGCTTCATCAACCATACACTCACGAATGGAGTTGAGTGGGGCATTATTTGTAATCTTACCGCGAATCGCATTCCATTTTTTTTTCAAAAGTTTTTCGTCATCTTCCATCACTTTATCACTTTTACCTTTCCACTTTTTGAGTTTTTCATCAACAATCGGTAGCAACGCGGGTGCTATGAGATTTTTCACTTCGCGCTTACCTTTTTTACACGGCTTCCAGATATTCGTTTTTTCATTTAATATATATACATTATCACTTGGTTCATCGTAGATGAAAACATTACCCACCTCCTCAATTACTTTTAATGCCAAATCCCTTTCGCTTACACTTTCAATATCATCAAACTTCATATACTTTGAACGAATCTCGTTGTATTTGACGATATTAGATAATTTGGCATAATATCTAATGGTGCCTTCAGTGTAAGCATTGTGGCGAAAACTATCAATCTTTTTTACCACGTTCTCCCAAGAATCGTAGTTATGACCTTTTTGTGAATACTCGTCAGCGATGTCGTATGAACCAGTAAGCTTGAAGATTGTGAGAATCAACGCGCACCAACTGCCATACGCACCCCAATGCTTATCATCTATTATATCCAAAAGTTCAATTTGTTCGTTTGTTAATGCTCCCAAGACGGCTTCACTGACCTTTGCTTCCACTTTTTTATCCAAATCATCATCCTTTCTATAATCATCAAATTCACTATTGAAGAGGTCTTCAAAATCAATCACGTCAGCCATTCCACTTGGCTGGCACTCTGCGATGCCAGTGTAAATCAAATCAACTTTTGGCTTCCAACCAAGTATATTACCCTTGTTTTTATCAAGATGATGCTTTTTCAACCAGATGTGTGTTTTTCCACTAAATGATTTTGTAATGACACCACCACCATATGTATTGATAATGTCATCAACCATTTCGTCGTGTTCTTCACCAAGGTCAATATCAACATCTACTACCACAAAAGGAGTGTCTTCCAAGCGACAAAACCAAGCGTTATTACGACAAGATTGTCTTCTATCCCTTTCTTTGATTAAATCATCAACCGAGTAAGTTTGCCAGCCGGGCCACATACCTTCGTATTGTTTTTTACCGGTAGCATCACGATATTGATAAACGTTGATAAACTTCGTATTATTTTTTGTTAAGAAATCATACATCGTCATAACATACTTTGACCTCTTTGGTGAGACAATATTACATCTTGTGGAATTCATTTTATTATATTTTTTATTTAAAATAATCAATTATTTTTATTTTCTATAATAAAAAAGTAAGAAAAATGCCAAAACCCAAGTTAATCCAGTTTGAGACCCAAAAACCCCCTGAACCCGAGCCGTCGCAAGACATTTTTGAAAAAAAGCCCAAAGCACCCAGAAAGTTTGTCCCGCCAACTAAAGACGTGGATATTGTCGTTCCTGAACCCGAACCCGAGTATGAGCCCGAGCCAGAACCCGAACCAACATATGAAGAACAATTACAACCAGTAAAGAAGAAAAAACAAATTAGCGAAAAACAACGCCTCCACCTTGAAAATATGCGTAAGAAAAAGGCGGAGAATTTTGCGCGTCGTCAAGCCGCAGAAGGTGTGGTTCCACGTAAGCCTGCGCCTCAAGGCTACGCCAGCCAACCACCACCCGCACCCCGAGTAGCACGTCCAGTCCCACCGGTAATGGATGAGGATGCCAATTTTGAAAGTTGGTTGAAAAATTTTGAAAAATTTGACAAAGTAATGGCAGCTCGCGAAGAGAAAGAGCGTAAGAAGCTGGAAGAGGAAGCAGCAAAGGAGGCTGAGATTGAGGCTCGTATTCGCAAAAAAATCGCAGAAGAAAACGCACAACGTTTGGGACATAGCCATTCGCGTCAGTCAGCATCTCAACAAGCCCCACCAGCAGTTTTACAAAGTGGGGAAGAAAGATTTGGAAAATACTCTAAAATGTTTGGATATTAATGTTAAAAAAAATATTTTTTCATAATAAATTGTATTATAAAAAATGTCTGTTAATATCGTAGATTTTGAAAAGATTGAGATTCTGCCATCCAACGCACCATCTACAACATCAAGCGCATTTTCCTTCCGCGGGGGAAACCCGATTATCACGCTGGAAATTCCAGCTCAAGCAAAGTTCTTGAAAGCTTCATCGCTTCGCATCAACGGAAAACTATCAGTAAAGGATAATGTTGGCGCGCCAAATAACAACACACTCAAAGCCGTCGCAGGTAAGGCGATTACAATGAACTCGCGTGTGGGTGTCAATTCGTGCTTCCAGAACGTCGTGTTGGTAAGTGCTGCGTCAAACCAGTCGCTTGAGACCATACGCCAATACGGCCGCCTCACCGCGTCCCTGCTCTCTTCCACGCATAGTCAGCAGGATATGATGACCGAAAAATCAGCCACCGCAGTCCTTTCGGGTCTTGCCAGTGCGTCGTCAAATATGATTAACAACGACGTCCGCTTCTCTGTTCCTCTTTACGCAGGAATGCTTCAAGGTCAGGCCCTCATCCCACTTTCAGCAGTCGGTGGCCTACGCATAAACATTGAACTCGCCAGCGACCAACAGGTTTTCACTGGCGCAGATGCCGGAGGCAACGGAGGCGCGTTTTACGAGTTGAGCGACATTTCTCTCACCGCAGATTTAGGTGTGCCCAGTGATGCCTCAGCCGCAGCTGGTGGTGCTGGCACCTTTGAATACAATAGTTGGTCTTCGCTCTACTCTGTCATCAATTCCAGCGACAGCACCCAGACCTTCAACCTCGCCAACAGCAAGGTCTTGTCCGTGGTCCATAATTTCTTGCCAGTCAGTCATTCCAACTCATACACTCACGATGGTTTTACAACTGATATGTTAAAGAATCAAGCTGGTGGTGTGTATAATATTGATGTTGAACTCAAACGCGTATCATTCTCGCGTGGTGGTGTTAGATTGGGATTGGATTACGAAATGGATTCCAGCGTCCAGTCGGCCAGCAAAATCCCAGAGACGCAAGTGCTAATGAATTACTTACAAGCATACCAACCACTTGGTAGAATGTTGAACTCTCGTCTGCTCCTTGACTACGGCGGTGAGCCACTTCGCTTTGACCGCCCAGAGAACAAGACAGCTAATAGAGATAGAGGTCGTCAAGCCGATAATGGTGTGAGAAATTTCGGCATCGGTCTGGAATTAGACCCCGTTAGCGACGTCGGGGTCAATTTCAAGGGTCAGTCATACGCAGTTCGCATTGTCAGCTCATTAGACGGCAATAGTCCGTCTGCCGTCCATACGCATTTGCTGTCAAAGAATACACTGATGTATTCGCCAACTGGTATTATGGTAAGTTCATAATAAAAAAATATTTTTTCATAATAAATTATATTATAAAAATGTCATTACCAAGCGTATTAGAAGTTCAATCCCTGAAGACAGAGCAGACTATGGATATTAAGACTGAAGTTTTAGACCCTATAACAATTAGCGACACGGAGGCAGTTTTTCAGGTCCCTAAGAATGGAATTTTGTCGGGTGGTTCGTTCGTCAGTCTGGCTGTAAGAACTCCCGCCGGTGTGAGCGACGCATTCTTGCCACTTGACACTGGTATTTTTTCACTTGTAAAATCGGCTCACCTTATGGTCGGTTCCAAAGAAATTGCTTCGTGCGAGGACTGCGGACACTACGAGCGTATGGTTTCCAAGTTTGAAGTCCCAGAGCATCGCGCTTTAGTTGAGAGTGTAAAGTCTGGCAGATGTATGGATAGATTTGTTGAGCTTGACACTGCCACTGGCAGAATTATGCCTCTTGATTTAGATTATACAACCTTCGCAGCTGACAACACTGCTCGTGCGGTTGTCCCACCTAATCTCAAACCGACCGACGACGACTCAACTACACCAGTCTTCTCTGTCCCTCTGTCAAAACTCTTGCCTATGATGAAAAGTAGAGACCTACCCTTATACTTAATGAAAGAGAATGTATTTTTACGACTTGTCTTTAATACACAATCCACTCGGGCCGAAGGGACCATCTGTTGCTTCCCCCAAGGTAGTGCTTCGTCCGCGGCTGTGGTCCCATCCCGTGTCAATATCAAGTTCGTCAGCGACCACCTTTACTACGACGACGGCACTATGGAGCAGATGCGAGCGCAGTCTATGAGTAATGGTTTGTCATACTTATATGAAGATTCAATCCTCACCATCGCGCAGATTCCAGCGTCGGCTAATCCAACAGCTCCCGCGGTCAGCGAGCAGAAAGTGGAACGCGACATCGCAGTCTCCGGTCGCGTAGTCCGCTCCCTTCTCGTCGCCGAGCGTTTCAGCACCACAACCGATAACCCAGCTCATCTCTACCTCGGTGCCTACGTTTCAAATGACCTCCATACCGACACCTCGTATAATTTCCGTGTGAATGAACAGCGTGTCTATGATAGAGATGTGGTAAAGCCTTCGCACAAGTATAGCGAGCTTTCAATGGTTTTTGCCTCACCGCTCCAAGTGCCATCCCAGCTTTATAGTTTTGATGTTGATAGTGATAAATCTCGTGCCGACCAGCTTCCAAACCAAAACAGCGTATTTATCGGTGGTGTTGAGGGCCACATTCTTCCCAACGCTACAAATGTTGATAGGTCAAACGATTTACGAGGCACATCTCACTACGTCGGCATTGATTTTACAACATCTGGTGTGAATACACTTGGAAATGGAAAGCAGATTTCATCCAAGCCAATCATCATTTCCAAGACGCTCAAGCGAACCAACGGCAGACAGCAAGCACGTGAGATGCGTATCTACGCGTCAATTGAACGTCTTTTCACCATCCGCAACGGCGACGTTGTCGTATCCGCATAACTTCACATAAATGATATATTAATATTTGTTCCAGTATTGATTTACTACTCAACATTACCAATTGCTTTCTATATAATACATTATATATTTGATGATATATATTGTTTTTTTTAAAAAAAAAGTATATATAAAATATGTTCCAAGCACAGACTCAAAACGCTTATATTCCGTCCAAATCAGTTGCCATCAAACCCGAGGTCGTATCGGCCGTTGGTCCCGGGGAGGAAATACGTATCCACATCCCTTCTTTTGTCGGCTTTATTGACCCAAACAAAACATACTTGAAGGCAAACCTTCAATTCCAGAACGTGCGGGGTCAGCTCACTCCGGATGCGCGTGCTGGCGGTATCCACGCATTGTTCCGTCAAGTATTTTACAGAGATGGCAATAACCAAACCACACTTGAACTCAACGAAGACTACAACGCGTGGCGCGCAACTCTGGAACAATTCACCGAGAGTCCATCAGTCCGTAATCGTCGCGAACTCTTTGAGGGTAAGATGTCGGTTGTCGGTAATAAGCACAGCGAGAAATCTCTTTACTACGCAGCTCACGAAATTGCCGCAGGAGCCGCAGCTGCCGCACCTGACACCTCCAAGCGTGTAGCTCATAATGTTATGGTTCAGGCACAGCTTCATTCTGGAATTTGGAAGCAAGGCAACATCATCCCAGTGTCCGCTATGAACGGGATGCGTATCACACTCCAAACTGATGACATTCTTCGCTCGTGTGTGTTTCCGTCGTCCATTGGTGATAAAGCAAATATTAGAACTAATAAGATTTTGCTAACCACCGCCAACAAGACACAAGGCAGCGAATTGAGAACTAATGGTGATGCCCCAGCAAACAACGGCTCATCAGCCAACGGCTACATCGCCATAACAGATAAAGCTTTTGACGAGAATCCATTTGCGGTAAATGACATTATTTACGTCAGTAATGACGATGCCGCTCATACCAACGAGGAAGTTCTTGGTAATGTTCTTGGTTTCTTCCGTGGTGGTGCTGGCAATGCTTTCCTATGCCTCAACTACCAGCCACTCCGCAACCAAGGTGTTGGTCTCGCACAGGCACACAATATCGGTTCGCTCCTCTACTACAAGGTCGCTGACCGCGAAGTAGCACACACTTTCTACACCGCAGCTGCTGAAGGCACTAATGTTAAGAATGGCTCACAAGCGGCCCCAACATACGAGTTGAGTTCAATTGAAATGATTTGCCAGTCAGTCCAGCCACCACCAGAGTATGTTGAATCACTGCTCCGTGCTGCTGCCAGTCCATCCGGCGTTCAGTTTGATATTATGTCATATGAACTTTACAGACATAATCAGGCTAATACAACTGGTTTGGTTCAGGCGGTTATACCGACGCTCCAAAAACGCGCTCGTGCGTTGTTCTGTCAGCCTTTGGCAACAGCATCTACGACCGCTCGTTCCTTTGGCGCGCATTCACTAACTGGTATTGTGGATAATGCGCAGACCTACGAATACATCCACGGAACCAAGCATATGCCCGCTCGTCTTGCTCCGCTCAAACGTTATAGCCAAGTTGTAGTCGCTGGAACTGGTCTTGTCAAGGCAGAAGCAGTTCATATGAGCGAACTCCAAAAGTCAATCGCCAACATCGGTGAGCCGGTAATGAATCTCCAAGAAATCGCTCACAACTTTGTCCTCTCTCGTTCGCTTTCAATGAAGGGTGGTGTCAAGGATTTGAGTGAGGAGACACTTTCAGTTCGTGTTGATTACCTCAACGGCACAGAACAGAAAATCCTCAACAACTATGTTGTGGGGCTTCGCAGAATTATGATAAACTCACAAGGTGTGATGGCAATGTATGAGTAAGGGACGAACCAGAAAAATAATTGATTTTTTTATTCAAAAAAATAAAAAAATGGATGAATCCAAATTTACCGCATCGCGTGTTTATATCAAGGATATTCATATGAATATTAGCAGTCTGGAATCTTTAGTTGAGGGCCCTATTAGAACGATAAAGAAAGATGTGGCTCTTCTTCAACAGCAACTTGACGCAGCGATAACTCAGTGGGCGGATGAAGTAGAAGAATATGAAGCCAAGTTGGCTGAAAAGGAAAAGGAGTGTGAAAAATACAAACTACAAAGTGAGGGCTACTACAAAGCAATGGAAGCTGAAAAGGCAAAGGTAAAGGAGTTGGAGAAAAAACTTTACCAAAAAGAATATCGCGAAGAACATAAAGAAAAGCTCGCTCAACAAAACAAGGAATACAAAGAAAAGACAAAGGGCAAAGGCAAGGGTGCGGAGATTGTCAAGTGTCCGTGTGGTAAAGAACATCGCTGGGACAACCAAGCAAGACATAGGGATAGTGATTTTCACACCCAGTGGGTAAATGATAATCAAAAGGAGTGGGAGGAGTGGCAAGCGGCAAACCCAAGGTATAAGGCGTCGCCGAGGAAGAAGAAGTAGTCAATACCTACTGCGGCGCACGCTATTATCATCTAAACATTTACTGAATTGAATCTCGGGAAGTTTTAGCTTCTTTTTTTTCCAAATGAAAAAGGAGATAAATCGTTTGAATGTCATTTTAATTAAGATTAAATTAATTAAAATGAAATGGAGCAGTATGAAAAGAAAATGGAAGCGTAATTGGGATAAGTGGAGTGATAAGAAAAAGAAGAAATTTTTTTTATTGCTACTTGATAATTTTCCGCTTGACGATGATTTAGTTTTATGAACCAACAAAACGGCTGCCATCAACAAGAATTTCAGCGCCAGGGTTCTGTTTCATAGCCATCATTTCGCTCATACGAGCTGCCAGTTCGGCACGTTTAACTTCTGGGTCTTGTCTAAACTTGATGGTTGCTCTTGCTGTGCCAGTAATCCACTCAGCCAGTGTTCCGTTTGGTTTGCGGATTTGTAATGTGAGTTCATTGATTTGAGTTTCACGACCATTATTAATATCAATCCAATCTTCATAATTTGCGTCGTAGGTGAGGAGTCCGGAAGCGTCGTCGTCGGCAAAACTATCTTTTGGTAATACTTTGATTGTCTTGTATCGCTGACTACTTTCACCTTCCAATGACTTGACATTTGACAATTCGGGGATTGAGATATGGCACGTTCGTTCAGTCTGCGAAATGTCTTTGATGGTGTCGGTAAGACTGACAAATGAGCGAGTGGTGTTATTCTGCGCTTCAAATGTAGTGTCAAACCCAATCGTCGCTCCAATACTTCCTTCCATCGTTTCATTATTTTTCAATCTTAACATAGGAAGATTGAATCCAATTCTGTTAATAATTTCTTGTGTGATAGTGCCAAGTCGCATTGAAAATTGTGTATTAAGAATACTACCAGCGCCAACGGCACCAGAAGCAGCTTGCTCGGCTGCTCCAATTCGCAAAAGCGGATTGTCCGTATTAACATTATCTGGGCCATTACCATCCATCTCAAAGTTGTAAGCCGAGAGGAAAGTTTGAGCGTCTTCATAAAGAATGCTGTCATCGGCGTTTTCAGTCATCGCAGCAATTGTAAAAAGTTCTTCGGTAATGATTTGTGGTGGATTTCCAACGAGTGTTCCCACAAAAGGATGGCCTTGAGTAAATCCAGTTGAAGTGATTGTAAATGTGGTTCGGTTGGTTGTCATAATAATAGTTCCAACGGACGCTGCCCCAGCTTGCGGTGCGCCGTTGTTGGCGTAAAGTAGCCATTTATTGACTTGACTGCCGCTATTTGAACCAACCTTCTTGAAAGCATTACCATTAATTTCAGTGGTAGGCACTGCGCTATCATTCGTTGTAGTTGGAGCCGTCGCAATACTAATCGTTCCATCATACCCGTTGGTGTTATCGTTGTTGAATTGGATGGTATATCGGTTGCCAGCAGTCGTGCCTTGACCGCCATTCAAATCCATTTGGACTTGTGTTGGAGCATCGCCAGTGTCATTTCCAAGATTAAAGTCGGTAATAACTTTTTGCCTATTGCCATCAGCATCAAGAGCATCAAAACTTATTTGAGGAACTGGATTGAAAGAGGCTAAGGTAAATGCGTTTATGATGTTTGAACCAGCAACACGACCATCGGCCGCTCCAGTTCCAGCACCAGTAGGCACGCCAAGGGTAGAATAACAAACACTGGCAAAGGCTGGAGGGTGGTTAAGAGCGCCGGTAGCCATACCATTCATCGTCTCGGTATAAATTTTGGGGCGGTTGTCAGTCGCACCACCCGGGAAGAAGTCGTTGTTATTACCGCCAGTGTCGTTAGCCAGTAAAGCAAAGGTCTCACCACCATCGGTGGAACGCATCAGCTGAACTACAAACGCTCGTGCGCGGACGAATGTATAGATGCGAATCAGCAACTGGTCGGTTTTGGCTGTGATGATGCCAGTCAAATCAACTCTACGCATCACACGTGATTGGGTCAAGTCGCTAAATCCACCATAAGCCACCGGCAGCCTACTACTAATAATAAGAGAGTTTGTCCCATTATCGTTTTGAAGTAGAACTTGAAATTGTGTTATGGCTTTCAAGAACGGACCCGCGTCCGGATGGTCCTCGGCAAAACCAAACGGCGAATCGGGGTAAGCTGAACTACCAACAACCTTTGGTAGTGAATATCCAACAAGCATATCACTTGCTATCGGCGCTCCGTCCGCAGCAGTTCCAGTGCCGAAGAAATGACCGACTGCTGCTATATGACCTCCACCTTCACCTTGTGTGTATAAATTCAATCCTTTTTGAACTGAAAACGAACGACAAGTTCCAAAGTCATTAACAATGGGGTCAGGTATAGCGGCTGGTGCTTGTAGTTTTATACCTGAATGAACGATATTGGCAAAGACTGGAACAGCCGTTTGAATAACATTCCCAGTGTCAAAAGCCTCACTTGCCTGCCAATGTCCGCCCGACACGACGCTTGGGTTCAAACCAGCCGTCTCGGTGTAAGAGATTGTGAATCTATCAAGTTCCGGTGGATTGGCATTTGGGTTGGCAACTGAATGAACGCAAGAAAAGGTGTAGTATTTCAAACGATTTGCTTTATTCATCGCTCTTGCGATTTCAGTCGCGAGGGCTGGCCCGATGTAGTCGCCGGGTGTGAGTATGGCTACATCTACTTGGTCGCCTCCACCATAGTAGCCTACATCATCAAAAGCAAAAAGAATCTTGTTATTTCCACCAGCGATGTTGGGCTGGTCGCTACCAGAAATGTGAAATTTAAAATCTCTATCGCTATTACCAAAAGTCAAGTTGGTTAGACAAACTTGAGAATGAACTGGTAATACCAGCGGTTGTGGGTAGTTGTTTTGAAAGTTGTAGGGGTCTTGAATCAAACCCTTATGAACGCTGGATACACTTGATAAGGATACTAATGACATATTTTTTATAGTAAATTTTTATTTATCATAAAAGTTTGTTAATAAAAATGTTGAAAAACTTATTTGACCGCGACGAAATCAAAGACCAAGCTGAAGTCAGTAAGAAGGATGCCAACAAGCAAGAGAAGCTTACAAAGAAGGAGATACTGGAAAAAGAAAAACCAATTGACCCAAAGTATATCTTTAATAATTACAAAAAGTCAAAAGCGGATAAGGGTAAGTCATACCGAAAGCCTGACCCCGAAACTGATGGTAAGAAACCAACAAAACTTAAGATGATTACAATAAATGATTATTAGGTGATAAAGTGATATAAAAAGGATGGATTTCGTTTTATCTCAAAATCTTCCACCAGAGCTGGTTGATGACATAGCCAAGAGAGTTCATAAATTATATATGATTGATATTTGTAAAGAAATCAATTACAATATTGTATGGGTAAGATTGAGAAATGAAATGCCATCCTTTTTAATTGGAACATTCAAGACAAATATGTATTATCCACTTATTGATTACGATTGTATAATTGGAAAGGCAATATGCGTTCTACCAAATGGATAATATCATAGACAAACATTCTCATTACAACTGCTTTATCAAGAACATCTAAAGCATCAAGATTATGATGACATAAACACATTTTTAATTATTTATATATTAAAAATGGTTGAGACTTACAAGAATAAATTTAATAAGAAATACGGGCAACCCAAAGACAAATCTAACTCATTAGCTGATATATCACGCCTAACTGGTTTTCAAAAGTCAGGATTACAAAAAATATACAACAAAGGTGTAGGAGCATTCAAGACAGCAGGTCCAAGTAGGCCTAATATGAAAAAAGAGCAGTGGGCCGCCGCTCGTGTGTATTCCGCGGTTATGGGAGGGAAGGCGAAAAAATTTGATAAGGATTTATTGAAAAAGAAGAAGAAAAAGTAATATTCCAAA
>VMHT01057664.1_pt1 | contig 12286 bp, 7 predicted proteins | sample 4693611 | NCBI WGS metagenome assembly VMHT01 (sample SAMN12280063, study PRJNA550983) | marine metagenome | isolation source: seawater sampled from same location over 5 years 0.02-0.2 micron viral filtrate | place: USA: collected off the coast of southern California halfway between the port... ...
AGGGCCAAGGTCAAGGTCAAGGTCAAGGCCAAGGTCAACAACAAGGCCAAGGTCAAGGTCAGCAAGGTCAGCAAGGTCAGCAAGGTCAGCAAGGTCAGCAAGGTCAGCAAGGTCAGCAAGGCCAGCAAGGCCAGCAAGGTCAGCAAGGTCAGCAAGGTCAGCAGGGCCAGCAAGGTCAGCAAGGCCAGCAAGGCCAGCAAGGCCAGCAAGGCCAGCAAGGCCAGCAGGGCCAGCAGCAAGACAACGGCCAAGGTCAACAACAGCAAGGCGGCGAACAAGGCGGCCAGCAAGGTGATCAGACCAGCCAAGACCAGAACGGTCAGAACCAGAACGGTCAGAACGAGCAGCAGCAAGGTCAAACGCAGAACGGACAGCAAGGTCAGCAAGGCCAGCAATCCGATCAGCAGCAAGGCCAGCAGCTCGACAACCAGGACGAGAACGACAACGATGGCGATGGCATCCCGAACGACGTCGACAACGACGACGACAACGACGGTATCCCGGACGTGGTCGATGATTCACCCTTGGATCACGACAACGATGGCACCGACGACTTCGAGGATGATGACGCTGACGGCGACGGCATCGACGACCGCGAGGAAGTAAACGATGCAGACCCGAACACCAACATCTACGACCACGACAACGATGGCATCTCCGATGCCGTTGATCTGGACATCGACAACGACGGCATTGACAACCGAAACGACATTGGCGAGATGGGTGAAGACCTGTCCCGAGACCACGACAACGATGGTATGGACGACGCTGTGGACACCGACGACGACAACGACAACATCCTCGATGTTGACGAAATCGACGGCGTTGCCGGCAGCTACCGATACGACCACGACAACGATGGCATTTGGGACCTCACCGACAACGATGATGACAACGATGGCCTCATGGACTGGTTTGAACTCAACGACGGAAACGACCTTACGGGTCAATTCGACGCTGACAACGACGGTATCGATGATTACGAAGATGACGACGACGACAACGACGGCATCCTCGACATCTACGAATTCTGAAGTTGAATCGATGACTGCCTGTCAAAGAACGCTCTTTGAGTGGTACAACAGGCGCTTCGGGGCCAAGGCCCCGAGGCGCCTCCTTTCCTTCTCCTTCGTGCCGTCAACTCCTGATGATTTGCGTCCGTTTGCGCTTGATACGAAGGGCGCTCTGTGATACGCAACTGCACATACGCGCCATGCCCTTGAAATAGGGTATTTCGGTGGATGTTTGATTACGAGGTGCCCGTATGCTGTCAAAACAACACACACAACACATTGAGGAGCGACAACGACTCTCCATGGCCATCACCATTGTCTTTTTGATGCTGGCCAGCAGTCTGCTTGCGATTGTCCAAACCGTCCATGACGGTCCGGAATCGGCCAAACAAACACAACTGGTCCAGGGCGGTAGCCTGGGCATGACGCCCGTTCAGTCCACCGACCAAGGCGGACAGGGCAATTGGGACGGCGTCCATGACGCTCGTCTTGACCTCGCTCACGAGGCGCTCTCCAACATGATGTGGAGCGATCCCGGTGTTTCATCGGGTGTCATTCTCGATCTCTCCGTTCTCGAGGCCGCCATTCCTTCGTACTCCACGTTCCTCGAAGAAACCCGTGCGGGCGACCACGACAACGACGGCATCAACGATCTCGACGACCTTGACGATGACAACGACGGCATTTACGATTTGCTCGAGCGTTTTGACGGGTGCTACGGCACCGACCCGTACGACCACGACAACGACGGCATCCTTGACGTGGACGACTGGGACGACGACAACGACGGTATTCTCGAGGGCCCTATCGACTACGATGCGCTCGAAGCCCAGGGTCTTGATCCCCGGAACGTTTCGACCGATCGATATCTCGATCCGAACATTGAGCACCCTGACCCCAACATCGGCACGGTCGGAAATTTCTACCTCGCCGATCAGAACCCGATGGACCACGACAACGACGGCGTCACCGACGAAGACAGTGACGGTGTTGGCCCCGGTCGCTACGACGAAGACGACGACAACGACGGACGCATCGATCAGTTCACGTGGCCCTGCGACCTTGATGCAGACGGAACGGCGGATTATTTCGACACCGACGACGACAACGACGGCGTTCTGGACGTGAACGACGCTCACCCGTACGACGCCAGCATCCAGACGCTGATGTCCGACACGGCTCCGCTTTACGATGCTTCTCGCATCTGGACCTTCAACGAATACCGCTCCTTCTCCGGTGGCGTCGACTACGTTGACTGGGAGCGAAACCGCGTAAACGCTCCCGGTGCAAGCGCCAGTGGCTGGATTGGAAACCCTGCAGTGTTTCCCGGACCAGAAGGTGTTGCGTCATTCGACGAAATCATCGACGGCGATTTGGATGGAGACGGCATCCCCAACTTCCTGGACCCGGACAACGACAACGACGGCACACCCGACTCGGCCGATACCGACGACGACAACGACGGCATCCTCGACATGGTCGACCCTGACGACGACAACGACGGCATCCTCGACGCCTGTGTGGAAATTGACACCAACGGCGACCAAACCAGCGACTACACCGGCTTGCGAAACGGCGCTGTGACCGGCGCCTCGGTTTCCACTGGCGGTGCAAACTACAACAGCGCAACCGACGTGGCGACCTCCTCGCCAGGCAGCGGCTCTGGACTTACGGTGGACATCGTCACCACCGGCGGCGCCATCACGACAGCCACCATCAACCGGGGCGGCTCAGGCTACAACGTCGGCGACGAGGTCACCGTCTTCGGAGGCGATGCGAAGGGCAACCTGACCATCACCAGTGTCACCTCGGCTGACTTTGAGATTCCAGGTGCGGATGGAAACAACGACAACGTCATCGATTGCGAAATCGACTACGATTACGATCTGGACGACGACATCCGCCGTCCGTTTGATCAAAACTACAACGGCGTTTACGACTGGCTCGACGTTGACATGGGCGGCACGCAATCCCCGGACAACCTCGGCAATTTCGCCGTTGGTGGAGCGGATCGCCCCTACGATTTGGACAACGACAACATCGAGAACGAGAACGATTCCTTCCCTCTCGATACGGCCTCCGACGTTTCCACATGGAACTGTCCAACTCAAGCCAACCCCAACCCGGTCAATCCGGACCCTCGCTGTCAAACACGCCGAGCATCGTTTTCCCAATTCAACGACTGGGACGGCGACGGCATCAGCAACTGGGACGACGTCGACGACGACAACGACGGCATCATCGACGTGCTTGACATTGACTGGGATTGCGACCTCGACAACGACAACGACCTGCATCAAATCAACGGCGGGCTCTATCGAGACGACGGTCCCAACGACGTCGACTCGGACATCGACGGCGACGGCCTTGAGAACAGCATCGACTGGGACGACGACAACGACGGTATTTCCGATCTGTACGATCCGGACGACGGCAATTGCGGCGTGGTCGACTTTGACGCAACCGATGCGTTCCAAACACCGTACTACCCGGTCAACGACGGCGGCTCGTTGGACGGATCTGGCGACAGTCAGCTCTACGGCACGAACTCCACCGATCACTGGAACATGGTCTTCCAGCACTACCCGTTCGCTGATGTTGTTCTCAACTACAACGGCTACGACGCAACCACCACACCCCCAACCCCGGGGGTCGTGCCGGAGTTCTACTGGTTCATGTTTGCTCGATGGTCGCCCTACAACGGCGGCAACGATTGGGACATCGATTCGGACGGCGATTCGCTGATCAACGGGCTCGACATCGATCAGGACGGCGACGGGATGCCGAACTGGTGGGATCAGGATGAAGGGAACGACGGTATCTTGGACGTGAACGACATCAAGATGGGCGGATCATTCAATCTGACAACCTGCGGCTGGACGGCCGGCAATTTGGGCAGTGGATTTGTTTGCGGGTACAGCTACGCACTGGCGTACAAGATGCCGTTGAACGGCGTCAACGCTCAGTTCGGCTCACCGTATTCAACTCGCCCGGATGCATTTATCGATCAAGGTCCAACCACCGGAGGGCCATCGGGCAACTGGAGCTGCACACCCGTCGAGGGCATCGGCTGTTGGCACTACGACTTTGGCGGTGACGGAACCATTGATTCGGCGATCAGTTACACCCAGATCACCGACAACCGCGACGCATTCATGACGTGGTTTGGTTTGCAAACCGGCATCTGGCAGTGGAATTCAGACAACGGTCCGGAGGCTGACTTCCCAGACGAGCTCGGTGCGGACCTTCTCAAGAACGACGTCGACGGCGACGTCGACGGCGATTTCACCAATTCCACCATCGATCTCGACGACGACTACGACGCCATCTTTGATTGGTTTGACGTCGATGACGACAACGACGGTGTTTGGGACTTCTTTGAGGTGGACAGTAACTTCGATCTCGACGACGACACCGGCCAGAACAACGGGAATTTCTTCACGGGTTCAAACTGCGACGACAACGACGACGACGGCAACGACGCCGACGCAGACGACGACGGATTTTACCAAGCCGTCTGGGACCAAGGCATCATGTCTCAAGGTCTTCGTTCGCCCAGCATCTACGACGTTGACAACGACAACGACGGCGTTCCCGACGGCGAGGACCCCGACGACGACAACGACGGGCGCCTCGACGTAGACCAGGAACAGATCAACGGATGTTTCTGGGGCGAGGAGCAGTCCACGTGGGACCACGACAACGACGGCATTCTGAACTGGGCTGACGACGACTGGGACGGCGACGGCATCACCAACACCGTTGAGTTGTTGGTGAGCATCACCGCACCCTTCGACCACGACAACGACGGGACGCGAGACGACCTCGACGAGGACGACGACGAAGACGGCATGCACGATGAGGACGAGGTTCTCCTTTGGCCCACCCGCTTCGATCGAAACTCCACCAACCCGTGGGACCACGACGACTTTGGTGATGGCGAAGGCATTGCCAACCCCCTCGACGCTTCCACGGGACCCGACGCCATCGACAACGACGACGACAACGACACTCGAATCGACGTTGACTTCGATCAGGTGGAGGACGACGATTTGACGTCGGATTGGGACCACGACAACGACGGCATCCTTGATGCCGACGACAAAGCGCCGACCTACATCACGCTCAATTTGCCCGACAATCTTTGGCTCGACGCCCAAAGCCCGACCATCTTTGCAGGCCACGTGGACTGGCTCAACCCCGTAACAGGCGTGGTTGAAGCGGCCCCTCAACTCCCCATTCAGGTGCACATTGAGTGGACTTCAAACAACACCACGGCCATTGAAACGATCGACGTTTTGACCAACGCCGCTGGAAACTTCAGCGTTGGACAATTCCTCTACCCAGAAGACTTGACCGTCGGCGACAACACCACCTATCGGGTGTACGCTGAAGTAACCGAGATGTTCATGTTCAACGGCAACGAGTCTCAATCGTACTTTGTTGGCGCAGAAGCCAACATGACGGTTGACTACTCTGCATGGACCTATTTCCGAAGCGACGAACAGCCGTTTTGGCTGGACTTCAAGGCGCACTACGCTGCTGATTGGGACCGCGGACTCTTTGACAACCGAATCAAGAATTCTCCGATCACGTTCTCCATCTTCGGTGGGTTGTTTGGCAACCTCACCGCACCCACCAACTTCACCGGACTGGGCAACAACGGCTACCGAACCGACGCATCGGGATGGGCTTCGTTGACCTTCGTCCAGGACTTGGGCATCAGCGGCACGTGGAAGCAGGTTCAGTGGAATTCCACGGCCGACAACGGCCAAGGACAGATTCCCGGCGGTTACGAAGAGATTGCGTGGAACGACCTGACCAAACAGCACGACATCGTCCTCGACGGTAACGGCGACCCGTTGCGGTACAACTACACCAACACCAGTTTACCGGCCGGAGACATCGAAATCATCGCTCGCGTATCACCCGAGTTGGCGAACGAATGGCCGTTCCCGTATCTCCACGGCGACCAAGCTGAACCGTTCTCCGTTCGCATCATGCATCGAATGAACATCGAGGGAACGCTGATTCTTGACGGTTTGAGTCCAATCTACTACTACGACTCCACCGTGAACAACGGTGATGGAACCTTTGGGGACTGGTCAACGCTGTTCCACAAACCCGCCCTCGACAACGCAGGTGTCAACTACAACGATGTTGCAGCGTTCAAACCCTACCCCAAGCCTTGGGACGGGACTCCGACCGATCTCACCGGTCAAGCAGCGGCGTTGCGACCGTTCTTGCAAGCCAACGGCACCCACTGGTTCATCTCACTGGTGAACGGCGGTGATAGCAATCTGCCACCGTGTGGCCCTGTGGACCGAACCGACCCGAACAGCCCGGTCCGCTGCGAGATCGTTCCAGAGATGAACACCGGCGAATCGCTCCAAGTCATTGGAAAGGTCACCAACCGAACCAACGACCCTTGGGATCAAGACCCGATTGCGCTTCAAGTGGACGTCGACAAGAACGGCCAGTTCCTCGGTGCAGGAGAAACCGCCTACACCCAACGACCGATCATGAAGGACGGCGATGCCGCCTACGATTACAACTGGTCCTGGTTCAGCCAATACGGCTCGGGGACCTACGGTTTGCGAGTCGACTTCACCAACTCTGCTTACTACTTCACAGGAAACACATCGAGCCTCGCACCGACGGGAGCGTACATCAACGTCACCGTGGTCGGTACAACCGATTTCCAGACGACCTCGCTGCCACGTCTCTACCGAAACACCAACACCACCATCCAGGCCAAGCTGGTCGACAATTCGCTCCAGCCCGTTCGAAACGCTGCGGTCAACTACACGTGGTCGTTCGACGGCCGGACAGGTGTGAACTTCACCGACAACAACGGGTTCTTCGAGATTCCGTTCAACGTTTCGGCCACCGACGCACTGGGCAACTTCACCCTGCAGTTCGAGTACGCTGGAACGTCGCTGCTCAAAGGCACCACGGTGTCGCAGTCGGTCTGGGTGGTTTCCCGGACCTACATGCAGGTCATTTCAACCGAAGACAATTTGCGGCGTTCGGGTGACAAGTGGGACTTCACCGCACAGGTTTCCGACGACAACAAAACGGCCGTCAGAGATGCGGGCGGCACGGCCTTATCGGGCGGCGAAACGCCGTACGGCGGGCTGGTCGACGTCATCTTTGAGGGAACGGATTTCCAAGGCACGCTTCATCGACAGGTGGTGGCCACGTTGGCCCCGAACGCCGGTGTGATCTCACTGCCTGAAGTCGAACCCGACGGGTCGCACCTGTGCTTCTACGACGGGAACGGCGACGGAACACCCGACCGCGACGTCAACGGCGACGGTTTGCAGGTTGAGGAAACGATTGGATGTCTGAAGTCCAACATTTCCCCGCTCAATCCGTCCCTCCTTCGAGCCGACCCTGAATCCTTCCTACCCGACGGGTTTGGCCCCGTCAACGTAATCTTGAGATTCCAAGAAACGCTGCCCAACGAAGGCTGTCAACCGCTCGACGTCACGTATCTTGGTATCCAAGGCGCATGGGACCCGTGCACTTCGGTTCCAGGAAACGACCACTTCCGACTGACCTTGACCAACAACGCCAACGGATTCAACCTCATCGGGCGAACCGTCATGTCCGTGGACGATCAAATCGTTTACACGAGTGAAATCGACCCGCTTACGGGTGAAGTTGTTCCCAAGCCAATGATCGTCACCGGTCAGCTGAGCGACGAGTTGGGTGTGAACCTGACCGACCGAAGCATCCGCGTGAATTACGAGATGGTCAACGGTCAAACCGGCCCGGTTGCGTGCCAGTCCGGCACGACCAACGTTGACGGCTTCTTCGCCATCACGTGCCCCCTTTCGGACGTTATGGCCGGCAAAGCCAAGGTCACGGTGTCTTACTCGGCGTACGACAACAACGACGCGTATCGGTACGAGAACAAAACCGTCCAAACCGAGTTTGATGTGTTCTCCAACTCCACGCTGCAAATCACCGAAGTCGGTCCGTTCAAGTCCAGCGTTGACCAGTGGGTTGCCCCCAACGGTTCTCGCTACCCTGTCTTGTACCTCAAGGAGTCCTTCCACATCGACGCCTTCCTCGCCCAGTCCAACGGACAGTCGGTCGGCGGCAAGTGTCTGAACATCTACCTCGACCGCGACGAGAACGTTCGACCTCTCGCCACCGTGCGCACAAGCGACATCGACGGCACGGTTGAGTGGTTCAGCGGCGATCCGCAGCAGAATCCAACCCTGCGAGGGGTGGAAACCACGGGCGGCAAGCTCGAAGGTTTCCGAACCTTGCGCGTGGCGTTTGAACCCGACCGAAACATCCCTGGCGGATGCGACAAGGACAGCAGCAACGCCCTGAACGGCTCTGCGATGGAGATCGATGTCTTGGTTCGCTCTCGAGTTGACCTTCAGGTCAAACAGACGTGGAGCAACAGCGGAGAAAACGGAGCCGACGAGGGCGATCTCATCACCGGTGAAATTGCTCTGCTGCGAGATCGACTGGATCTTGCGGTTGAAAACGAGGAAGTCATCTTCGCCTACGAGTTCTTTGACACAGAGACGGGCCAGTGGGTGGTCTCGGACCTCAACAACAAGACCCGGACCAACGAACAAGGCGTTGCCGCCTTTGAGTGGTCTTTCATCGGTCAGAGTTGCGACGGCAATCCGTGCACGGGCGAATGGCGCATTACGGCGTACTACCCTGGCTCAACCTACTTTGCTCCGTCTCAGGACAACATCACTCACGAGATCACGTACAAGAAGGCCGAAGCACTCGGTTCCGCCAACGAATGGTTTTCTCCGAGCAACCTCATTGCGTTTGCCGTGCTGCTGATGGCGGTGCTGATCGCCGGAGCCATCTATTACCAGCGTGTGCAACAGCAACGCCAGGTCCAAGCCTTGCGCGGTATCTTGACCGACGCCATGATGCAGTTGGAAGCCAGCAACGAATACATCGCTGCCATCTTTGACTGCTACAAGAGCCTCGTGAAGCACTTCCGAAAGTACGGCTTCATGAAGAAGGTCTACGAAACAGCCCGTGAGTTTGAGGCTGCGGTTCGCACGGCGTTCAACATGGTGCCGGTCGATCAGCTGGACAACTTCCTGTCGATCTTTGAAGAAGCACGCTACTCCGAACACACCATCGACGCCACGCACCGAGACCGCGCCATGCAGACGCTCGGAGCCATCACGAATTCATTGACGATGTCCCTCGGTGAAGAGTCCGTTGTGAAGCGCATCGACACCTCCAGCATCTACGACAATCTGACCAAGGCCGGAGAGTTTGTTGCTGCAGACGGCTCCGTACGTCAAGCCGGCATCGTTGAAGGCGAAGGCACCGACTTCAAGATTTGAAGCCCGCCGTGAACACCTCCTGCAGGTGGTGTGAGCGAGAGCGAGGCACCGTTGGCGCCTTAACCTTCAAAGGGTGAAGGCTCGTGAGTTGGACCATGGACGACTGGAAGTCTCTCATTGACCAAGCCATGCAAATCGAAACGACCGACACCATCGGCGCTCACCAAATCTACGAAAGCGCCGTGCGAGCCGCGCTTGCCGATTCGCAGATGCTGTTGGGCGACGTTGAGGCCGCGGCCATCATTGAGGCCATTTACGGCGCTTTGGTCGCGTACTCGCAAACGGTCATGCTCCGAATGAAAGCGGAGGACCCTGAAGTGGGCGGTCCCGACCATGCATTCCGTGCCGGACAGGCCTACGGTGTCAGTTGCATTCTCAACCACCTCATCGACCGACTCACGGACGTGGCCGGCATCACCGCTCTTGGTGCACTCGACGACTTCTCAGACATGCTCCACGACGAAATCATCGTGCAAGCTCGAGCGGCGGGGCTGACGGTTGAACTGCTCGATGCCAAAGGCGACATTCTTCTCGAGTGAAGCATCAAGACGGCCTCAAACCGAGGGCCTGTGGCGCGATTGAAGGTGATTCCGCGTCGGTGGCTTCATAACGGGAAGGACGGTCGGCAAGTTGCTTCAAAGCATCGAGGGAGTCAAATGAGCAACCCAGAACGTAAGACAAACGCCCAGTTGGTTGATACCATCAACCAGTTGAAAGCCCAGTCTCGCGACACCGGATCTGCAGTTTGGCGAGATGTGGCCTTGCGTCTCTCAAAGAGCCGTAAGAATTGGGCACAACCCAACCTGAGCCGTGTGAGCCGCTACGCCCCCGAGGGTGCCACCATCCTCGTCCCGGGCAAGCTGCTCGGCTCCGGTGAGTTGACCAACGGCCATACCATCGCCGCCTACAGCGTCAGCAACGGTGCCCGTGAGAAGATAGAAGCCGCTGGAGGTCGAATCATGACCTACGGCGAGCTGATGAACGAAAACCCATCAGGAACGGGGGTTGTTATCCTTGGCTGATCCAACCACCTACGTGTTCAACGCCGACGGCCTTATTCTTGGTCGCCTGGCGTCCGCGTCGGCCGACATTCTGCTGAAGGCCGCCCGCGAAGATCGAGACGACAAAGTCATCATCATCAACGCTGAGAAAGCCATCATCACGGGTCGTCCACGAGCGGTGCTCGACAACTATCACAAGAAGTACGAGTTGAACCACGCTCGAAAGGGCCCGTTCTTCCCTCGCATGCCGGACATGATCCTCAAGCGAGCCGTTCGAGGCATGCTGCCCTACCAAAAGAAGAGCAGTGGCCGCCGTGCCCTTCGCAACCTCCGTGTGGAAATCGGTTGCCCAAGCCACCTTTCCGACGATTTGCCCGAGGGCCATCAGCACGGAGACGACAGCAAATTCCGCCGCGATTTGCCTGACCGCTACATTCGATTGGGCGACGTCAGTGCAAACTTGGGAGCACCCGCTCACCGCTGGACGGGAGGTGACCAGTGATGGCACGAAAGAAGAAGTCCGTTGAATCCTCTGGAAAGCGCAAGACCGCCGTTGCCCGTGCAACCGTAAAAGCCGGCAAAGGGCGCGTTCGCGTCAACTCAGAGCCCATTGAAATCCTTCAACCGTCGCTGGCCCGTCGAAAGTCGATGGAACCACTGATCATCGCCGACGCCATGAACCGGCTGAGCAAGGTTGACATCCTTATCACCACCCACGGCGGTGGCATCATGGGTCAAACCGACGCTATTCGCACCGCCATCGCTCGCGGTCTGGTCCACTACAACGGTGGCGCTGAGGGCGTTGACGAAGAACTCCGCGATGAGTACCTGCGTTTCGACCGCAGCCTGCTCGTGAACGACCCACGCCGAAAGGAGCCCAAGCACCAACTCGGCCGTGGTGCTCGACGCAAGAAACAGAAGTCGTATCGATGAGGTGAGATGATGATTATTCCAGTACGATGTTTTAGTTGTGGTGCAGTGATTGCCCACAAGTGGGAAGAATACAAGCAGTTGGTTGCCGATGGTAAGACCGAATCCGAAGCCATGGACGACGTCGGTCTGAAGCGCTACTGCTGTCGCCGTATGTACATCGGCCACCTCGATTTGATCGAAGAGGTCGCTCCGTTCAGTGCATCGCGCAACTGAGGAATTCCTCGGGCCCGTGGGTTAGCTTGGCCTATACTTGGCGGCTGGGGGCCGTCAGACCCCGGTTCAAATCCGGGCGGGCCCACCATTCAAGCCCCGGTGTGAACACTTTGTGTGTCCCGTAGCCTTATCCTTGATATGGCGCCACTTCAACGCCGCTTCATGGGACAGCGGCGTGCGTACGGCATGGTTTCTTTGCTTCTACTCGTGGTTGCGTTGCCGATGGGAGCTGCGGTGGACAGCACGGTCTCGGTCGACACCGTGTGGACAGGGGACATGGTTCTCTCGGGTAACGTTACGGTGGCAAGCGGGGCTACGTTGACCGTGGAGCCCGGTGCACGCATCGACGCCCGGTCGTACAGCATCAACGTCGAAGGGACGATGGTGGCCGAGCAGGCGCTGTTTTACTCGTCGGTCCTTCCACAAACTCAGGGGTCTCACGGGCAGGGGTTGTGGCCAGGTCTCGTGGTGGAAACCGGGGGTTTGCTGAACCTCACCGACACCACGGTTGCCAACGCCTCGGCCGGAGTTTCGGCTCGCGGAGCGTTCATCGGAACCGACGTCGTGTTCAACGACGCCTATCGCGGTCTTTCCGTCGTGGGCGGGTCGGCCACGGTCCAAGGTTTGGAGGCAAACCGAATCGATTACGAGGCGGTGTACGCACAGAGCGGTACGCTGAACCTTACGCAAGCCCACGTCCATGAGGTGGCTGTGGGTCTGGCCAATCACGCTCTTTCAACGGTGGAGGACTTTTCGGTGTCTGAAGCCGGGGTGGGCGTGCAGC
>VMHT01193493.1_pt1 | contig 12286 bp, 8 predicted proteins | sample 4693611 | NCBI WGS metagenome assembly VMHT01 (sample SAMN12280063, study PRJNA550983) | marine metagenome | isolation source: seawater sampled from same location over 5 years 0.02-0.2 micron viral filtrate | place: USA: collected off the coast of southern California halfway between the port... ...
TAAGGGAAAGAAAAAAAAGGGAGTAACTATTACATTTTTTAGAATAAGTAATAGTATAACCAAAAAATGTAACATTTACTCCTTTTTTTCTAATCTCTCTTCTAAAGCATCTAACCTAGTTTTCAGCAGCTGATTCTCCTGCTCTAAATGAGTTACTTTTCTATCTAGTTCCTGTGTCGCGGAAAAGTTTATCGCCCAAAGTCTATTCTTGTCTAATTGATGAAAATCATTGACTTCTTTCCCATAGCAGAACACATTATCCCACTTTTCCTCGAATGTAAAACAATTATTTTCATCACCAACTAATTCAACTACTTTTTCATTTCCACTGATATCACTGACATAAAATCGGTATTTGACTCCACTAACATCTTGTAAGTCATTTGAAGTCATTTTTTTGTCATTCCACGAAACATTAAGAACTTTCATCACATCTGGAATGATTTTTTTTGATACTTGGACTGCTGAAGGAAGATGTTCTTTCACCTCCTGTGCGATAAATCCTATAACATCTTGGTTCCCTTTGGCTGTGTCCTTATACTTATAATATTTTACTTCAATTTTCCTTAATGTATCTAAAGACAAGTTATCAGGAACAACCCTGATATCTTTCTTAATTCTTCTATCACTTCTTATCAAATAACCTTCACTTGCGATATATTCTTCACTGTCAATTCCGCATTCTGTAGAACTACTATAAATGTGCCACGCTTGGTCATCAGCAGCAATTGTATAAGAACTCGCATATCTTGAATAACTTCTTGAGAAGCCAGTCCCACTAACGAATATAGCTCCTACTACGTGTAATTTTTGACTTGGAGTGGTAGTTCCAATACCTAATCTACCACCCATAAAATAACTATTTCCTACAGCCTGTAAAAGAAGTTTAGAAGAATTATTGTTATCATAAGCTTGAAAGTAACCAGCATCACTACCATTAATGAAGATAATGTTTCTGTAATTCCCATTTGAGTTTAATAATCGCATTCCGTTGTAACCGCTTAAACTTGCTCTTTTTACATCAAACTGAAAACCTGGAGATATGTTTATGGTAGTATGACCATCTTTTGAGATATTCATTCTTTCTGTGTTATTAGTGTAAAGCGATATTTCACCGCTATCGTAGTTACCATCGTAACCACCTTTTAAAGTTAAATTACCATTTTTATTACTTACATAAGATGTAGCTCCAACAGGTCCAGCAAAAAGTGTTACATTTTTGTGAGTTTCCACGCCTAACGAAACACTATTTAAGACAGTGATTTTATTAGTTTTTGTTTCTATATCTGCGATGTCACTATTTACTGAATTTAATGAACTACTGATATTTGAGATAGATTGGGTATTATCTGTAATAGCAGTGGCCTGAGATGATGTAATTCCAGTCTTAGCTGTATTTGCAATTATTGCATTAGCTTGTCCTGAACTTATTCCTGTTTTGGCTGTATTAGCTGTGATAGCAGAAGCTTGACTAGACGATATACCTGTTTTCGCTGTATTAGCTGTGATAGCACTTGCTTGGGAAGAAGTGATTCCTGTTTTAGCTGTGTTAGCTGTGATAGCGCTAGCTTGTGAAGAACTAATTCCTGTCTTAGCTGTGTTCGCTACTATAGCACTTGCTTGTGAGGATGTAATACCTGTTTTATTCGTGTTGGCAACTATAGCGCTTGCCTGAGAAGAAGTGATACCAGTTTTATTAGTGTTAGCAACTATAGCGCTTGCTTGGGAAGAAGTGATTCCTGTCTTAGCTGTGTTCGCTACTATGGCACTTGCCTGAGAAGAGGTAATTCCTGTTTTGGCATTATTCGCTGTAATATCACTAGCCTGTGTAGGTGTGATACCGACTTTAGCTGTATTCGCTACGATAGCACTTGCTTGGGAAGGAGTGATACCTGTCTTCGCTGTGTTCGCTACTATGGCACTCGCCTGACTGGAAGTAATACCTGTTTTGGCGTTATTCGCTGTAATATCACTAGTCTGGGTAGGCGTGATACCCACCTTAGCTGTATTCGCTACGATAGCACTTGCCTGTGATGGGGTAATACCTGTTTTAGCCGTGTTTAGGTCTACGGCTCCATTAGTAGCTAACTTTGCTAAATCACTTGGGGCACAGTTTCCAGAAGTAGTGAAAGCACCTCCGTTACTGCTTACAAAAATCTTGTTGGCTGTGTGACCGTTCTGGCTTACCTTCCCATTAATTAGAGCGAGGTGAGCGTCCAGTTCCAAGTCTAGCGAAGCATATCCATTTGAACTAGCAACTGTGCTTGCGGTGACAGTGCCAGTTCCCAAGTTTAAATTGCTTATGGCTGAATTCTTAAAATCAATAGCATTCGTATTAATGTCTATAACAGCGTTACCTGCTAAGTCCTTAATTCGTTTCGTGCTGAAATCACCATCAACTACTTTAACATTACAAGTAGAAAACTCTATATCATTTTCATTAACCGCTCCTTTTGTTTGTATGAGTATATGAGAATTATGCTTATCATTGTTATTATTGAGAAAAACACTATCTGCGTTAATAACGAATTGTTGTTTATTATCACTTAAGGTGGGCATATATATTAGAACAATAAAATATAAATGACCTTATCTGTATGGCTGGCTCTTCTGACTTCGAATGACGAATCCGCCGGGTCGCCTTACTTTGCCGTCTGGGTCTAACACAGATGGAAAGGGCTCAGGATTTCGTATTTGCTGAGGTAGATGGCTGCTGCGATTTCGTCTACCTAATTTAAATCTTGGATTCACAATCACGTCCTTATCTTTTTTATTCTTGTAATCTTCGTCACCACCAGCGTTGTAGCCACCTGTCTGTGATATCTCACCAGCTGCGTTCGCAAAGGGGTTGTATCTCAAGGCTCCCTTGCCCCTAAAGTTGTAGTCATCTACCTTACCTGCCTCAAACCCAGCAATATCTATCTGCGTTTCCTTGTGCTTGGTTTGTTCATATTTTGTCCGGCTAAGTAAGGAGCCTGTCCCCTTTCCTTTGTAAGCCCTTGACTTAACACTGAATGACTTAGGAAAGTCGCCTTGTTTCACAAAATCAGGCATTTGCTTAGATAAAGACTTATCAAGTCTAATGCCCAATTTACCAGCATTGCCAGACTTAGAGATTATATCGTTTGTTCCGGGAACAGTAAAGCGTATGCGTTCTCTCATATATATAATATTAGAAATAAAAAAAAAGGAGTAAATGTTACATTTTTTAGATTGAGTAATAGTATAACCAAAAAATGTAATAGTTACTCTCTTTTTTTTAGTAGACGACCAATCCTTTGACTTGCCCCCTCCCGCTGAACTCTCCCTCTCGATACATATATACTCCTACTATTGCGCGTCTTAAGTCGCTTGGTATTGGAGTCATCGTTAATCCGTGTCCCTGGTGATAACTGGGAAGAAACTCTAAATGCTGTGCATCTGCTTGATGATAAACTCGTTTGTTACCAAAGTGTCTTCCAGTATGTCGATAAGAATGATTTCCAGTAAGTAAGATAGTGGAGCTTGCGTTTGCATTAGCCTTTATGGAACTAGTATGACTTATGTGTCCAGCATCTATCATCTGCGATTCAGTTCTAAATGAGTTACCCACTAGATTGTGATGCGTCAATAGGAATTTCATACTCTGCATATAGTGTTTCATTAAATGAAATGTCCAGTTAACGATAGGGTAGTTAAAAAGGTCATTAGCCTTCTGCTTATCTGAGACAAGCATCATCTTAGCTGATACACCAAAATACCGACTGTCTATCGCGTGACACTCGCCGACGTGAAAATATCCAAGTATGTTAGGCGGCATCCCAGCAATGAAATCCCAAGTATCTGCGATACGATAGCAGGGAGAGGCAAGCTCATTGACTCTATCTGAGGTATCTTTGGTGAATCCCCTTGGGCATCCAAAACTATAGTTCACGCAAACCCGGTCTTCCAACAAGTTGTTCAGATACATTGAACACAATATACTTGGTGGCGCTCCAAGGGAGTGCCCTGTGGTATAGATGATACAGTCGTCGGTGTGATACTTTTGAACAAATGCCTTAACTTGCTCATATGAATCTTTAAAATACTGGTGAAAACCGGCGTGACATTTTACATTCGTTACTTCATCTAATACAGGTTCTACCTCAAAATCAATTACAATATCTTCCATTGCTAAGTCAGGTCTTGTGCTAGCTAATCTAGAGAAGTCAGTGCCCCTATATACAATTATAATTACCTTTGATGATTGACTATAATACATTCTGCCTTGTGTCTCACTTAGTAATCCCTCGGTTCCCATAAACTCTACAACATCGAATCCTTCCTCTGTTTCGTTCTCCTCTGGCGGGTCGTATGCTCTGGCACATAGCCGACATAAGTGTTCCGCAGTCTCAATGGAGAAGAAGTAATTTTTGTCGAAATCGTTTTCCTGGCTTGGTTTGTTGTCTGCGGTAGTATCGATGTATTCCGTCCCTGTATTGACTTCGGTATCTCCGGAAGTAGGTTTTTGCTTATCGTCTTCTTCATCCTTAGGGGGTTCCCTTGGAGGTCTACGCCGTTTCTGCCTTTTCTTTCTAAAGAAAGTTTTCTCTTCTTGACCCAAACCTAAGCCATCTGTATCAATCATTACATTATTGAAGTCATTAGGATGTTCCCCCATATCTCTTCCGTGAATTATCTTCTTTTGGTCGTGAATGAAGAAGCTATTCTGGTAGTCTATCTCTTCCTGAGTTACCTTGTGTTTAATGGCAGTTTTACCTCTGGCGACCCACTGCTTATATCTCTCATTCATATGAGATGCGTCCTGTTTTCTAAACGTGCTCTTATTGGTTTTGTAGTAGAGAGCCCAAAAAGGAATACTGGATTTAGTTCCCTTCGCCTTAATATATCCGGTCCCTGACTTAAACCCCCTTGCATCTCCAAACTCTACCTGAGATAATGTCAATTGAGGATTACCTTCTTTTAACCTTTTCGCATTTATATCGTCAGTTAACTTAGATAAAGCGGCTTTGTATCCCGGGTCGTTTTTTGCTTGCCTCTTATAATGTTCTAATAATCTTCCATCTCTAGTCATCAAAAGTTGATTTACCTTGTATATTTGTGCTCTATCAAACGAAGATGCAGTAACATTTCCAACAAACTGATTATCTATGTAAGTCCGGAATTGCTTAGCATAACCAACTTCCTCATACATCGCTTTTAACTGAGTTGCGTAATCACTGTCGTGAGCCAAGTTCTTAAAAGCATCTTCTTTACTAAGACTTCTTGAGCTGACTCCAAGTAATTTAGCTACCTCATTTATCTTTTCTTGGATAGTCCAGTATTTGTTCCACTCGTTTTTATACTTGAATTGTTGAATCTGGAATCCTCTTCCTTCTGGATAGTTTTCTGGGTCTTTCCATCCAAAGACCCACTTATACATACTATCTTGGTATTTACTTTCTGCACCAGCCACATTATTATAGAAGCTAGCAGCTTCCCTACTTTTTTTATTGGCATTCATATATGTCATAAGAACGGTATTTCTGTAATCAGCCTTTGACCCCTCTATTTCATCATACTTCTTCATCGCATCTACTGCAGAGTAAATCGCCATTCCTATACCCGCCAGAGCTACTACAGGACCCAATACAGCAGCTGCTGAAGATACCGCAACTAAAGCAGCTCCAGCTGCTTCACCTATAGCTGCTGACGCTATCTCAAAACTAGAGGACACAGCCATCTCAGTTAGTTCACCAGCTATCTCCCCAGCCGTCTCAGCAATTAAACTATCAGTTTCGATAGCTATCTCAGTAAAGCCTTCCAATGTTTCTTCTGCCATAGTCTCAGCAGCTTCCTCAGCTGCTGTCTCCCCTACTGTGCCTGCTTCTTCAGCCGGAGCATAAGTTGTCTCTTCTAGTTGTCCAAATCGGGGTTCTTCTTCTCCCATTAATGGCGATTCTTCCGTCGCTCCATACTCTATCTCAGGTATTTCTTCTGGCACTTCTTCTGCGAACTCTTCTGGTCCCTCGCCTATATCATCTAAAAAGTCTTCTGCCTCCTCCTCATCTAATGGACCTTGCTCGTCTAAGAAATCTTGTAAGTCACCCTCTTCTGCTTCTAACTCCCTTGTTTCAGCTAGCTCGTCTGCTTCTTCTAATTCAGCTCGGGTCATTGATTCATTGTATGGGCGACCCATCTCTTCTAAGAAACTTTCAGATTTGGAAACAAAGATATCTTCATCTATTGATTCATTTACTTCGTTAAATAGTTGAGTTATACTTTCTAAGGAAGACATTTATATATCTTTATTAGAAAAAAAGATAAATAAATTAGCTAATCTCTTACACTTTTAATCTTTATGTTTTCTGGTATGACAGGTCTTCTAGTGTCTCTCCAAAGGAATCTCCTTGTAGCTTCCTGAGGAACTCTCATTTTACGTGTTCTCCCCCTTAACAACTGTATGCGCTCAGCTGGTCTATCGTTACTTTGAAGGTTACGTCCTTCAGGCAACACCGCCTTTGTTGCGTGTGCTAAGCCACCTAAGTGGTAGTGCGTGTCAACTGCGCGCTGAACTGGGTCGTTAGGCCTGCCGGCATCCGCAGCTCTAGCTAAGTTACGAACTACCTCCCCCTGACCTTGGAACGCGAGGTTGGGCGCTAAAGCGCCCTGTAACTGATTAACGTCAAGACCCAGAGCACCAGGGTCTAAGATAACTCCAAGTCTCATCCCACTTGCGCTTCTATAATAATCAATTATTTCTTCTTCCAAATCTCTATGAACTTGTCTTAAGCGGACAGCAGGCGAGTTCTTAGTTAACTTAGATGCTACTTTTGAGAGATGAACAAAACTTCGTGTTTTAATCTGGTCTCTGTAAATCCTAATAAACGCTCTTATCTCATTAAGTAGTCTTTCTCGACTATATTTCATTCGGTTCCTTTCACCAGCTACCCGAGTTGCGGCTGACGATGTAAATCCCATTTGTCCGCCACTACCTTCTCCAGGGACGCCTCTGTTTACCTCTACTAATTGCGGGTCAACTGGACCGGGAGGACCACCTGGGTTAGGCGCCACAGCAGCAGGGGCGGGGCCAGGAGGTCCGGGAGGTCCTCCACCAGGGGGGCCTGGAGGAGCTGGCGCAGCAGGAGCAGCTACCGGAGGTATAGCAGGACCGGCTGGAGGTGCTACCGGAGGTATAGCAGGACCGGCCGGAGGTGCTATCGGAGGTAATACACCAGGACCGGCTGGAGGCGCGGGCCTTATCTCAGCTACTGGAATATCTGGACCAGGATTAAAATTTGGTCTTTGAGGTGGTGGTCGATTGTCCTCGGGACCAAATATAGGTCCGGGGGGATTTACCAGTCCAGAATCAGGGACTTTAGTTTCTCTGGGAATTTGGTCCTCCACTTTAGCTTCTTGAACCTTTAACTTAATATTATTTCCTTGGTCAGCCCCTGGTATCTGAGCTTGCTCCTCAGCTCGTTTTCTCATCCTTTCGTCGTGTTCTCTTCTAATTCTCTCCATTTTGCTTTCTCCTTTAGATTCACCACCTGACATATTCTTATTAAATTTTTTAAATCTTCTGCCAGATTTACCGTCACCGAATAGAGAAACATATTCTCCACCTACCTCAACTGGTTGAGTTGGGTCTACTTCTACCCACAATCCAGGGTGACCCTCTAAACTGACAGGCTCACCTCCCGCGGCAGGGGGAGGACCAGCAAACTTAGACTCACCACCTCCCGCGGCAGGGGGAGGACCAGCTAACTTAGCTTCACCAGCACCTCCGCCACCTCCTTTCTCTTCCTTACCTCCGGCATCTCTGTTAGCCGCGAAAAATTCATTTCTTTGTTGGCTATACCAGCCTCTTTTATTCTTTTGCCTAATTAAATTTGTAGAAAAATTAGACATAGATTCAGTCATTTGATTACCCATTTCCTGACTTAACCTGTTTATCATTTTTAAAAGCTTAGCATCAGTCTTGTATCCTCCCTGACCATCTTCAGAAAAAGCTTTCTTATATGAGTCAGTAGCTGGGTCATAATACATTCCTCTCCCTATTGCTCTCATAGTCATACCGTAGAAAGCATTCATCTCACCATCATTTAAATCCTTAACGTGTTTAGACCTACCTCTCTTAGATTTTTTTCCTCCCAAATTGTCTTTTTTTCTTGTTTTTCCTATTAATTTATTCTGCTCAAAGTCATCTCCTTTGTTTTTTGGTTTTTTTGCCTTTTGCTCAGCTAAGTTCGATTCATAAGAATCATCTTTATCTCTTTTAGGTGGCATTATAGATTATTTAGAGAAAATATTTTCTTCTAAATATAATATAAATGCCAACCCTACACATTAGACTTACTCCAAATTCTCACAAGGGTATCACTAAATGCGAATTATCAAACCCCTTAAAAGCCCAAAAACTAGAGCTTCACTCTGTAGTAATTAACAAGCAAGCAAACGGTTACGCCGGAAATTGTATCTACATAAGACTACCATTTGCCTCCGCGAGTCAGGTGCACACGACAGATAAGAAAGGGTTTCTATTAATCCCTACAACTATCTCAGCTAGCGGTATGGAAACCCATAACTTTAGCGATGGTCTACCTATAGAGTGTGATAATGTGCCCGAAACTTTTGAAGCTCAATTACTTAAACACGATATGACCCCCTTTACAGCCAATACAAATGTAGTAAGTGTGGACCTCTACTTCGGCTATAAGACTCACTCGTTGTTCTAATTTTCATACGTTTAACAGGCGGGAGAAAAAAGGGGGGGTAAGTTTTACATTTTTTAGAATTACTATTAGTATAACCAAAAAATGTAAGATTTACTCCCTTTTTTTATTATCTCCAAATCATATATAGAATGTCTCAGGGATTACAAAAAAAGTATAAGAAACCACAGCAAGCTAACAACTTTAGAAGTCAAATGAATGCAGGTAAGATGGAGAGCGAAATGGGTGAAAAAGTATATTCTAAGTCCAGTAAAACCAGAACTGGTAAAGTCTACAATGACGTAGAAGAGAAAAGAAGACGAGTGAACGATTTACCATCTACTTCAGATATCCCCGCAATAAACTCCTTTTCTCAGGTAGGGACCTTCGATTTGACCACTGTTCCTCGCAACGCTTTCATACTTACAATAGCTAGTAGGCGCAGTGGTAAGTCCCATCTCATAACGCACTTTCTAGAACAGTATACGAAAAAGAACAAGACAGACGGTATTTTCTTGTTCACTAAGACAAACGCCGGTTTTGACGGCATACCATCTGTGTTTAGGTATAAGTCATTAGATGTATTAGAGGATATAATAGAGACTCAAATCAAAGTAAAAAAACACAATTTAAAAGCGAAGAAGAAAGACAAGGTAAATTCTAATATAATTATTATCCTAGATGATATGGTAGGTCAGGGAGGTATGGGAGCTGAGATGCGAAAAAATCCCTTACTTAATAAATTAGCGGTAAATGGTCGTCATCTTTCAAGTGATACGAGTAATATGATGGTTATCTTAATTAGCCAAATATTTGTCGGCATTAGTCCGCAAATTAGATTAAATACTGATTTCTTGTTTACGACAAAATTGGCCGCTAGGAGAGAAAGGGAAAATATTGTCAATTCATTCTTAAGTCTTAACTCAGGTAGACGAGGTTTAGCGGAAAGTTATGAGATATTTGACAGCACAGTTAACAAGGATGATTTTAACTTCATTGCTATCCACACTACTAAGCAAAATAAGAAGAAGTTTAGCGATTATGTATTTTCCTTTAAGGCACCTAAGGTATTGGAGAACCGAAAGCTCATCGGTAATGAAGAAGATTGGAAAGCGCATAGAGAAGAAGTTTACTGGTAATTTTTTTTCTAAGAATAGTTTATAAAGAATGGCAAATGCAATACTCAACTCGAATGCTAGTTCCGCACTTATCGCGAGTCTCGGGAGTGTGAGTTCTGCGAAGAACCCATACATCTACTCGTATGCCCAAAAAGGCACTCTGACCGCTGCTCACGTTCCTTCACACAGTAGAACAATCGTGGTATCCCAGCCAACAGGGACACCTAACTTCGGCACTAACATTGATTTTCCCGTGATTAAAGCAGATATGCTTTCCAACGCTTTTATCAAGTTAGTCTTAGAGAATAACACAGGTGCTCTTGCTTACGCAAATCAAGGCTTGCTTAATTTGATGGTAGAAGAGATATCTCTTTTGACCGCTGGTAAGGTTATCTGCTCTAGTCGTCCTTTTGGCCGCGCAGCACTTATGTCGAACAAACCTTACCAAGTAAAGAAAAATCTAGAAAAAATGTATAATCTTACTAATGGTAGACAGACCATTCCCCACGCCGCTGGGACTAACTTTGTTACAGCTTACCTACCTTTAGGATTTAGTTGCTTCGATGCTCCTGAGCTTAATTACAACACTTCTTTCGTAGAACCGTTACTTGTCCGCGTAAGACTAGCCGCGGCAAATGCTTACTTAGATGATAACGCTGGCGCCGCAGTCAACGCAGCTCAAATTGGAATTCGTAGCATTGAACTTGTTCAGGTTCACAGGTCGCTTCCCGCAGATAAGCTTCAAAAGCAGATTGCATCTAATTTCAGCGATACCGAATCTCTCGTTCGTGTTCAGCCATACGATTTAGTTGAGGAAAACTCAACTAAGCTCTTAGCAGCTGCAGATAATCAAGTCATTGAGCATACTTTGACAACTAACCGAGTTATGACAAAAATATTTATCGCTGTGGAAAACACAGTAAGTCAGGTAGCAAATTCCATTGCCAGTTACGGTGAGGGAGCTTACTTACCAATTGCGAATATTAAGATATCTGGAAATGGTCAGAATATTATTGACTGCGATGGTGACTTAGTCAGGTATGCGCTCAACTCAGATAGTGATTCGTCTAACTCAGCCTTCGCTGTCGGTAATAACTGGGATGCATCATTCCCTCACAACAGTAACATCTATTGTTTTGACCTTGGTTTTAATAAGGACCCATCTCATATGACGAATGCCTTATCGACAAGAGAAATTAGTGATTTTAAGGTAACTTGCACTTTAACAGCTGCCTCAGCTACTTTGCACAGACTCCGAGTCTGTCTTGCCTCTCCCTTCTTAGAGTCGATTAACTCAGCTAGTGGTAAGATTAGCACTTCTTTAAGTTCTTAATTAAATCATATCTAAATTTAACTTAAATATGATTAAAAGTATTTGAATTTTTTGACGCAAAAAAAAGGAGTAAATCTTACATTTTTTATATTTACTAATAGTATTACCAAAAAATGTAACAATTACTCTTTTTTTTTATTCACCATCGCTATCCTCATCATCACTACTGTCAACGAAAGTAGGTTCGTGTATGTTTTCTTCTTCTTTCTTCTTCCAAATATTTGAAAATTGTAACCAATACCTTGGCTGTTTAAAAAAATCCTCTTTTTCTAAACAATTCATTCCACCAGAATTATAATAATAGTCTCCTTCAGTCCAAGACTCCGCTATATCATTAAATTCTTCTACATAACTAGTATATCTTTTATAAGCATTATCAATTAAATAAGTAAGGTCTTTCATATATCGGTAAGTAGGAATTTCCGAATACCCATACTTGTGCAATCCTTGAGTGTCCTTAACAGGAGGCAAATAGCTTAGAATTTCTCTGACGCAATCCATAGGTAAAATCGTGCTCTGTTTCATATTCATTCTTATGATAATATAAACGGATGTTTTTAAGTTGTTTCTCGGACAATTTAATTTTATACGAATACTTTTTCAAATACTTTTTTAAATACTTTTCCAAATACTTAAAAATAGGGGGGGTAAGTTTTACATTTTTTAGATTTACTAATAGTATTACCAAAAAATGTAAAACTTACCCCCCCTTTTTTCTTTACCAGCGATACTTCATAATTCCAACCTTGCCATCACTCGATGTATACTGCATAAACTCCTGAATTGTTTTCGCATCTTCTTCGTCATCCGACCCTAACATTTCCTCTTCCTCATCCTCATCATCGCTGCTTTCTAAGATATGACAGGTTCCGTCTAATGAAAAAGATGAAAACTCTAATGAGTTAATATATTTTAATCCATTAACTGCAGTAGTTAAATACTGCTTCTCAAATTTTTCGCAAAATTCAAGCTTTCTGCGAGAAGCATTATTAGAAATTTTTTCCAAACATTTCTTACCAAACATAGCTTCAATAATTCTTTTCCTAATAATTAAATCGCTTTTCATTTTGAAGTAATTAAAATCTTTATCTATGGTATCTAACACAAAACTGGACCAAATATCTTTTTTATCTTCCTCAGTTAATTTATCATCTCGAATGTCA
>VMHT01004002.1_pt1 | contig 12284 bp, 14 predicted proteins | sample 4693611 | NCBI WGS metagenome assembly VMHT01 (sample SAMN12280063, study PRJNA550983) | marine metagenome | isolation source: seawater sampled from same location over 5 years 0.02-0.2 micron viral filtrate | place: USA: collected off the coast of southern California halfway between the port... ...
AATGACTATCAACCAACCAATGAGGAACAGAGATGATTGCAGAAGCCCTTGCGGGTATTGCACTGGTGAAGAGTGCCGTAGATGGTATTAAGTCTACCATCAATACCGCCAACGATATTGGCGACATCGCAAAGTACGTAGACAATCTACTTGAGGGCGAAAAGCAAGTACAGCAACAAAGGGCTAAAAAATCTGGTTCAGGTATAGCCGACCAGTTTGGAATACAATCTGTTGCACAAGAAGTAATTGATGCAAGGCTTGCCCAAGAACAAGTTAATGAAATGCGTACACTGGTTGATATGAGGTTTGGCCCCGGTACATGGCAAAGTATTGTAGATATTAGAACCAAGCGTATACAAGAAGCAAAAGAAGCTGCGCTGCAAGCAAAACGTGAAGCAATAAAACGGCACAATGAAATGATGGAGAACATAAAGATTGCCGCAGGTATAGGACTAATAGCTGCTATAGGTATAGGTCTTTTAATTTTTCTCTTGACAATTGTGTAAGATAATGGTATAACTTATTCATGGCATTAAAATCACCACAACAAAGTTTAAAGAACTGGACGAAGCAAAAGTGGAAAACCAAAAGTGGAAAACCTTCCGCCAAAACAGGTGAGCGTTACTTACCAGAGGCTGCTATCAAATCGCTTTCGCCGCAAGAATACGCCGCCACCACTCGTGCTAAAAGAGCAGGAACTCGTGCTGGTAAGCAGTTCGTCAAGCAGCCTAAAAGTATATCAAAGAAAACCGCAAAGTTCAGACGGGGAGCCTAATGCTTAATTTACTTATTGGACCAATTGCAGAACTTGCTGGCACATGGATGTCGGGCAAGGTAGAAGAAAAGAAAGCCCAAGCAAAAACACGTGTAGCCAAGGCAGAAGCTGAAGCTATAGTGATGCAGAAGAAAGCTACGGGTGAAATTGATTGGGATTTGGAGATGGCTAAAGGTAGTGCATCTTCGTGGAAGGATGAGTGGCTTACTATTCTTTTCAGCATCCCATTGATACTGGCATTTATTCCCGGCATGGAAGAGGTGGTAGCAAATGGATTCTTACAATTACAAGCAATGCCTGAGTGGTATCAATATTCCTTGGGCGTTATCGTTGCCGCTTCTTTTGGGGTACGTTCAGCTACAAAATTCTTTGGTAAAAAATAAAGGAAAATAAAATGGCAAGAGCAAGAAATAGAGTCAATCAAAGGGGTACTCCTACTGGTCCTTTTGGTAAAAGAAGAGATAGGGTGTTAAAAACTGCTGGTCGTCCTACGCCAAGAACAGGCGGTGGCATGAAACTACCTACAAAAAAAGTTCGTCCACCAAAACCAACAGATACAGGCGGTCGTGTAATGCCTAAAAAATTTACATCGGTGCCAAAGGGAGAAAAAGCACCTAGAGTACCCGGAATCGCTGGTCGTAAAATTGTAGAACCAAAGCCTACAAAAAAAGTTCGTCCGCCAATGCCTACGGATACAGGTGGACGTGTAATGCCTAAAAAATATAAACCAAGACTTCAAGTAGACCCACGCAAACCTAAAAAGCCAGTACAAAGACCCCGCCGTGCGCCAATGGGTAATCGTAGTCGCCGTGGTTTAAGACGGTAACTTTGACCTACACAATGGAAAAGATTCTAGCGTGGAAGTTACTACCTAGAGCAATGATGTTGGCTATGACATTGATGGCTTATCAAGTTGTGCAGTGGTTTATGGATTTAGGCCCAGCAGCTACAACGCAACAGACAGCTTTTGTATCTACTGTAGTCGGTGCAATGACTGGTGCCTTTGCTGTATGGATGGGGCATGAACAAAAATGACTGCTATAATTTGGGCATTAGTATTAACAGCCTGTACTCCGCAAGGAGAATGTTATAAACAGACTATTCAGTGGTTTGATGGTGAGCCTGAGTGTTTAGAAATAAAAGCTATACATGAAAGCATACCATCTGATGGTGCTTGGAAAACTGTTACTTATACCTGTGGCATAATAGGGGCTGTTGGCATATGAAATATCGTAGAGACTACTTAATTGAAAAACTTATAGCTGCAGAAGGTTTAAAGCTGCAAGTATATAAAGACACGTTAGGAATTGATACTATTGGTATTGGACGAAACCTAGAAGACCGTGGCATTACAAAGCAGGAATTAGACGAGTTAGACATTCCTAGTATTGACCATGTGTATGAATATGGAATCACTGAAGCTGATGCGGTCTATCTAGCAACAAATGACGTACAGATTGTCGAGGAAGAACTGGTTCGTGCGCACCCTTGCGTAGACAGATTGGACTCTGTACGTCAGCTTATAGTTATAGACATGGCATTTAATCTAGGCGTACCTAGACTTTGTAAATTTAAAAAGATGTGGTCGGCTATACACGAAGAACAGTATGACGTAGCTGCAAAGGAAATGTTAGACAGCAGATGGGCTAGGCAAGTAAAAGGTCGGGCTACTAAGTTGGCTAATGCTATGCACAATGGTGAATTTTAATGGCTAGAGAACTTACAGATAAACAACAAGCGTTTCTAAACGTCCTGTTTGAAGAAGCAGGTGGCGATATGGTAATGGCAAAAAAGATGGCGGGATATGCTGACACTTCTAGCACTTCGGAAATTGTTAAAGGTCTTAAAGAAGAAATCCTTGAGGCAACACAAATGTACATGGCTCGCAATGCGCCGAAAGCTGCGATGGCGATGACAGGTGCTTTGTATGACCCGACTGAGTTGGGTATTCGTGATAAGATGTCTGCAGCTAAAGAACTGCTTGACCGTGTGGGTCTGGTAAAGACAGAGAAGATGCAGGTAGAAGCAAGTGGCGGCGTTATGCTTATGCCACCTAAAGCTGTAGTAGAAGAAGACGATGACTAGAAGTATAGGCAAGTGGAAGCTACCACAGCCAACAGACATCAAAGAAGAAAACGAATGGATACCTATCCCACGTATTGCACGTACAGTACCATTCGGATATAAACAGGATGATGAAGACCCCGACATTCTTCAACCTATCCAAATAGAATTGGACTTGCTAGAGAAAGCTAGGTCACACGTAAATCAATACAGCTATCGTGAAGTAGCTAACTGGTTAAGTACACAGACTGGCAGATACATCTCGCACGTAGGATTGAGGAAACGATTACAGCATGAGCGAAGACGTAAGAATCAAGCTGCAAGCCTCCGCAAGTGGGCAGAATATGCGAAAACGGCAATCGCCAAAGCGGAAGAAATCAGTAACCAAAGAACAGGCTCAAAAGCCGAAGGTTGAGATACAGGAAACTGTATCACCTGAATATGACAGCAGCGAGATAGAACAACACGCTAATGTTTTGTTTAAGCCAAACAAAGGACCACAGACAGAGTTCTTAGCGGCGGCTGAACGAGAAGTATTGTACGGTGGTTCTGCAGGTGGTGGTAAAAGCTACGCTATGCTTGCTGACCCATTACGTTACATGGGACATCCACAGTTTAGTGGGCTTCTGTTGCGACACACTACAGAGGAGTTGCGGGAACTTATATTTAAGTCGCAGGAGTTGTACCCAAAAATCTGGCCCGGTATTAAGTGGTCAGAAAGAAAAATGCAGTGGACTGCGCCATCTGGTGCAAGATTGTGGATGTCTTATCTCGACAGAGATGATGATGTATTGCGCTATCAGGGTCTAGCCTTTAGCTGGATAGGCTTTGACGAGTTAACACAATGGGCCACACCATACGCATGGAATTATATGCGTTCTCGTCTACGGTCTACTGCACCTGATTTGCCAATATTTATGAGGGCTACGACTAACCCCGGCGGAAGAGGTCATCACTGGGTCAAGAAAATGTTCATTGACCCTTCGCCATATAATAGAGCCTTCGATGCAACAGACACAGACACAGGAGAAGTTCTCCGCTATCCAGCAGGACATAGCAAGGCTGGAAAATCTTTATTCAAGAGAAGATTTATACCCGCAAGACTTTCTGATAACCCATACCTTGCACAAGCAGGTGATTACGAAGCCATGCTCCTATCACTTCCAGAGCAGCAGCGTAGGCAGCTTCTTGAGGGCGACTGGGATATTAAAGAAGGTGCTGCTTTCACTGAGTTTGATAGGCGGGTTCATGTTGTTGAGCCTTATCGTATCCCTAGTAACTGGGTTAAGTTTCGTGCTTGCGATTATGGTTACGGCAGCTACAGTGGTGTTGTTTGGTTTGCCGTTGCGCCTTCTGAGCAACTTGTGGTATATAGAGAACTCTACGTTTCTAAAGTCCTTGCCACAGACTTGGCAGATATGATTCTGGATTTGGAAGCGGAAGATGGCAATATTAAGTACGGTGTTTTGGACAGTTCTCTTTGGCATAAGCGTGGTGATACTGGTCCTTCTCTTGCGGAGCAAATGATTAGTCGTGGGTGTCGCTGGCGTCCGTCAGATAGAAGCAGGGGCAGTCGTGTAGCTGGCAAGAACGAAGTACACCGCAGACTACAGATAGATGAATTTACAGAGGAGCCTAGACTTGTTTTCTTTGATACTTGCACAAACCTCACGGCCCAACTTCCCTCAATACCGTTGGACAAGAAAAACCCAGAAGACATTGACACAAAGAGTGAAGACCACTTGTATGATGCTCTTAGGTATGGTATAATGTCAAGACCAAGGTTTAGTATATTCGACTATGACCCAATGGGTAGACCCGGTGGCGGTATGCAGGTAGCAGACGCAACCTTTGGATACTAAGGAAAAACAATATGAATGAAGATGAAATTATGATTGAAGATGATGCTATCGCACTGGAAGACAGTGACGATACATCCGTATCCGATGTAGATGTAAGTAATATCATCCCATTTATTATGGAACGCTACAAGCGGTCTGAAGATTATAGGTATCAGGACGAAGAACGCTGGCTAAAAGCCTACCGCAATTATCGTGGTTTGTATGGTCCCGATGTTCAATTTACTGAAACAGAAAAATCTCGTGTCTTTATCAAAGTCACAAAAACTAAGACGCTGGCAGCATACGGGCAGATTGTTGATGTTCTGTTTGCTAACCAGCGTTTTCCTTTATCTATTGAGCCTACTGAATTGCCAGAGGGGGTTGTTGCCGATGTACATTTTGACCCTAAAGAACCAGAACAATTGCGTGGTGAAACTGCTCTTTCTAGTCCCTACGGTTTTGCGGGTGACGGCAAAGACTTACCGCCGGGAGCCACAGCGCAGTCCCTACAAGAAAAACTTGGGGTGTTGGAAAGCAAACTGGAACCTGTTGCTGACAAACTAAAAGAAGGTCCGGGTAAGACACCAACATCTATTGCGTTTAGCCCAGCTATGATTGCGGCAAAGAAAATGCAAAAGAAGATACACGACCAGCTAGAAGAGTCTGGTGCCACTAAACATCTGCGTAACGCTGCATTTGAAATGGCACTGTTTGGTACGGGTGTTATGAAGGGGCCATTTGCCGTTGACAAAGAATATCCTAACTGGAATGACGATGGCGAGTATGACCCGCTGTTCAAAACAATCCCACAAGTAAATCATGTGTCTGTTTGGAACTTCTACCCAGACCCAGATGCTAACAACATGGATGAAGCACAGTATGTGATTGAACGTCACAAGATGTCGCGTACACAACTGCGTAACCTAAAGAAGCGTCCGTACTTCCGTGGCGAAGTTATCAATGAAGTGATTGCTATGGGTGAGAACTACACCAAGCAATATTGGGAAGATGACTTGGCAGACTATGCACCAGAACATGGTGTTGACCGCTTTGAAGTGCTTGAGTATTGGGGCATGGTTGATACTGAACTGCTTGAAGAGCAGGGTGTAGATATTCCAAAAGAACTAAAAGAGTTTGATGAGTTACAGGCCAATGTCTGGATTTGTAATAACAAACTAATGCGTATGGTTCTTAACCCCTTCAAGCCATCTAAAATCCCATACTCTGCTTCACCCTATGAACTGAACCCATACTCATTCTTTGGTGTAGGTATTGCAGAGAACATGGACGATACACAGACGCTAATGAATGGCTTTATGCGTATGGCTGTTGATAACGCTGTACTGTCTGGCAACTTGATTGTTGAGGTAGACGAAACAAACCTAGTGCCGGGGCAAGACTTGTCACTGTATCCGGGCAAGGTATTCCGCAGACAGGGCGGCGCACCGGGTCAAGCTATCTTCGGTACAAAGTTTCCTAACGTATCTTCTGAAAACATGATGCTGTTTGATAAGGCGCGTGTACTGGCAGATGAAAGCACAGGCTTCCCATCATTTGCACACGGACAGACAGGTGTATCTGGTGTAGGCCGTACAGCTTCAGGTATCTCAATGCTTATGGGTGCCGCACAGGGTAGTACCAAAACAGTTATTAAGAATGTAGACGACTATCTGCTTCGCCCACTTGGTGAAGGTTTCTTCCGCTTTAATATGCAGTTTGACTTTGACCCAGAAATCAAAGGAGACTTAGAAGTTAAGGCACGGGGTACAGAAAGTCTTATGGCTAATGAAGTGCGTAGCCAGCGTCTAATGCAGTTCTTGCAGATTGCAAGCAATCCTGCACTCGCACCCTTTGCTAAGTTCCAGTATGTAATCCGTGAGATTGCAAAGTCTATGGACTTAGACCCCGACAAAGTAACCAACAATATGGACGAAGCTGCACTGCAAGCAGAAATTATGAAGGGCTTCCAGCAGCCAATGCAACCAGAGCAGGGTGGTATGACACCGCCGCCGGGTGCAGATGCAATGGACCCAACAGGTGCAGGTGGTGGCAACGTAGGTACTGGACAGGCTCCTGTACCGGGTGAACAAGGATTTAGTGCGAATGGACAAGGAAATATTCAGCAAGCTGAAGGGGCTGGTCAGCAGCAACCGCCAATGGGACCACTTCAGTAATTACTTAGACGTGCTTATTGCACAGCAACACAAAGTATTAGAACAGTCTGAGAATATGATTACCGTGCATAAAGCACAGGGTGCTATTGAAGCACTGCGTAAGATAAGACGTTTACGTGAGGACATAGTAAAAGCAGATGGCTCTTAACGAACAAATGCAACAAATGGTTCAGCAGGATATTAAAGATGCTGAAACTAGACCTAAAGCAGAAATTCTGAAAGAACAAATGGACGGATTAAAAACTGCAGGTCGCACCGCTAGAGATATTGGTGTTGAATCTATTCCGGGCGTTAGTGAAGCATTAGCAGAAAAACGTGTTGATGAAGCACTACAACGTGGTGACACTACAGGTGCTATGATTGAGGGTGCTGCAGGTTTAATGGGTGCAATGCCTATGTTTGGAGATGCTGCTGCTAAAGGTTTACGTGCAGCCACTAAAAAGTTTCGTAATGTATCACCGCTAGAAATTGGTGCTAGTGAAGCAGCACAAGAAGGAAAATTTTTAAAAAACTACGATAAATCCATTGTAGATAAGATAAAAAAAGAATCCCGTGCAGCTACAGCAGGTACAAAAAAAGCAGATGCGCTAATTGATGCTGAAGTTTCTAATGGTACAAAAGTAGGAATTAGATTAAATTTAAATTCAACAATACCTAACATGCCACGTGGTCTTGATAAACTACAAACTTTGCATAAAAATAATTATAATGGAAAGGCATTATCTTATAGGTCATTTGCTACAGTAGAAGATGTCACTTTTAATGTTAATCAAAAAGGGCGACAGGGTATTGCAGCTAAAGTAAAAGGCATTGATGTACCAGAAGCAAAAAACAAATTTCCTGCTATGTCTGTGGATGGTAGACTTAACAACGCACGAAGTGTTTTAGATGAATTAGATGATGAAGTTGTTGAAATAGGGTTTAATCCCGTTACAGGACATTTGTTTACTGATTTAGCTACAGGTCAAGCTGTTAAAGGTGCTGACGTAGCTACTGTTGTAGGAGATAGAGTTTACGCTAAAGGTGTAACGTATCTAAAAAAAGCGGATGCCCCAACTCCTTTAGATGCTACAGACGGAACAAAACTTTCAAGTGAAGTAAGATATAGGTTTAACGAAGGTGGAGCAGTACCAATGGCGGATAAAAAAGAGTACAGCATACGTCAAGCTAGAAGAGATGCTGCAGACTTTTTAGGTGTGCGTGATGCTACAACACGTGCAACTAAAGATGCTAGAGATTATTCCGCACAAACAAAACAGGATGACTCATACGAAGATACTTTACGTCATATTCTTTTAGGTGGGTTAATTAAAAATGTACCCGGTCAAGAAAATAATATGGGCAAAACAATTGCTAGTAAATTTATTAATACTAAACTTATGGAATCAGATGGCAAAGAAAGCGAAGTAGATATAAACAATAATAAGTATGGTAGTAGTCTAAGAGATAGACTTATTGCTGCAGGAGATTCTAGTGAAGAAGGATTTATTAAAGCTGCAAAAGCTGCGGTAGAACAGATGAAACTTCAGGACTTTGAAGATAAAAGTGAAGGTACAAGTCCTCGTAGAAGCACTGAAGGGCGAAGGGAAGTTGAGATGAAATCAGGTGGTTTTGCAAAACAAATGGAACTCTTTGAGCCTGTAGAACGTGGCTTCAATGAAGGTGGCCTTATGGATGAAGGTGGTATGGTTGATAAGGAATCGGGCAACGAAGTACCACCCGGTTCATTGCGTGAAGAAGTACGTGATGACATTCCTGCTCAGTTGAGTGAAGGCGAGTTTGTTTTTCCTGCAGACGTAGTTCGTTACATTGGCCTTGAGAACTTAATGCGTATGCGTCAAGAAGCAAAACAAGGCTTGGCACAAATGGAAGCTATGGGTCAGATGGGTAATAGTGAAGAGGCTGTTATGCCCGATAATTTGCCATTTGATATGTATGACCTTGACGTGGAAGATGAAGAAGAGTATAATATGCAGCAAGGTGGTTACGTTTCACCTACTATACCTAACCAGCAACAACAGATGGAAGACCCAAGAGATAGAGCAAAAGCTGGTTTTGTTACTTATATGGGTGGAAGAGCCTTAGTTGCAGATATTTCTGACCTTTCAGATTTACCAGAAGATATACGTAATAAAGTACAGGTGCAGCCGATATGAAAAAGTCAGTAAAAGACCAAACAGCTAGAGCATTTCAAACTGGTGGTTACAACCCACCTGCTGTTCCGCAGCCTACACAGCCATATTCACAGCCTACACAAGTAGACCCACGTACAGGAACATACACACTTCCGGGTACAGGTATTGCTGGCTATCAAGTTCCTAGTGGTGGACAGACAGGTTACACACCTTATGGTGGTGCAGCACCGTATTTTCAGCCAGTGCAATTTACTGGCCCACAATATCAAACGGCTTTGCAAACAACTAATTTGCCTACTTTTGCTCAGACTGTAGGTGGCGGCGCACCCGGCGAACATGTTTTGTACAATTGTACAAATGATGCAGGACAAGTCAGACAAATTGCACACAAAGATGGAAAACCTATTATACCTATTCCTGAAGGTTATGTGTGTCGTGCGCCGGGTTCTGAACAACCAAGCCAGCCAGACACACCTACAGTAACACCTGTTACGGGACCACAGCAAGAAGATACAGGCGGTGGTGATGGGAGTACAGGCGTAGCTAGTACGTCTGTTACAGGTGTGGGTATTTTTAGTGGTACAAATTTTAACAGTTCTAATAGTGCTAATCAAGCTGTTACAGACGCTTACGGTATTACAGGAAATCGTGGTATAAATGTAGGTGCAATAGCTAGTATTTTAACAGGCAATCCTTTAGGTGCTTTAAGTTCAGTATCTGGATATGGTCCTTTGGCTGGTGAAATGATGGCTTTCTCAAAAAACCCAAGCCCCGGTATGATTGGGGGAACTTTAGATACAGGTTTACCCGGATTAGGTGGTGTAATGGATTCTTTAGGAACTACAGAAACATCAGCTATGGGTGCTACCAGAGCAATGACAAATGATGATATTATTGGTATTGCTAACGGATTATATTCAGAGGATGATTATGATTCTCTTGGATTTGGCATAACTCAAGCACAAGCACAAAATATAATTGGTGCAGCTAACGTGCTGGGTGTTGAACCTCAAGATATGGGATATTTTGGCTATAGTCCGGGGGATGCTGTACCGGGTATGCCGGGAGCATTTATGGATAGCAATGGTATTGCACGTGATGTAAAAACTGGTGCAATTGCTAGAGGTAAAAGTGGCGCAGTATATTCAGATATTAAGTCTATGGTAAACCGATTTAATATGTCAGATGAAGAAAAGGAAACTGCAGACAGAGAAGCAAATCAAGCGGCAGTTGATTCCGCTATGAGTAGGTCTTCTGCTGCGGCAAGAGATGTTAGAAATAGAAGTGCTGAACAAGCAGCGGCTGATAAAGCTGCAAGAGAAGCAAAAGCTGCTCAAAATAAAGCAGACTATCAAAGGTCACAAACTTTTGATGCATCTCCCTCATCCAAAGATGATGATAATAAAGGCGGCACTATGGCTGACAGAGGCGGTGGTGCTGACGTTGGCGGTGGTCAAAATGCCGATAATTCTGTTGGCGGCGGTGCAGTTGGCGGTGGTTGTTTTGAAAAAGGTACACTATTCAAAATGGCAGATGGCACAACTAAATGTGTTGAAGATATTAAGCCGGGAGATAAAATGTATAAAGGCGGCTTAGTATATGCTGTTATGCAAGGTGATGGTTTACTAGAAGACTGGTATGACTATAAAGGTATACACGTAACTTCTGCACACCCTGTGTTAGACAACGGTACATGGAAACGTGTAGGCGAAACATCTTCTAAGAAAGCTATTGATAAACGTGAAATTTATTACAGCTTAATGAATACCGACCATTTAATGATAGCTGAAAATGGTACAGAGTTTACAGACTTTGTTGAAATCAACGCAGATATAGGGGGTCGTGGTGAATGGATGATGGAATTGTTAAACCAAAAACAAGCCGCTTAGAACACAATGTAAAAGGCCCAACCTACAAATATTTAGGTATATGGAATGAAGACACTAATTGTGTAAATCATTTTATGGTACATAAACAAGCTAATGTTTCTATACCTTTAGATTTTGTTGCTCATAATTTTCACAAATATTCTTACATGACCGAAAAACAATGGTTAAGGTTTTATAAAAGTTGTTGGGATATGATGGAATAAAATACTGCTGTAGCTGCAGTTTAACTAGCTACAATTAGTTGGCCTACCCATCCCCCACCCCGGCGTGGCTACGTTGGCCCCAACAAAAGGAAGTACACAATGGCAGAACAAGCTATTATGGCTGAAGAAATGCAGCCCGAAAAGAAGATTGCGTTTGCAAATCGTAAATACACTAACGAAGAAAAACGCAAGATGGAAGAAGAAGAACTAGAACAGTTGATGAAAGAACAAAAGGGTGAGGTAGAGCAAGAGGCTACTGCTGAACCTGAAGAAGCTGAACCTACTAGCGCAGAGGAGAAGACATTTAAGAAGCGTTACTCTGACTTGCGTAGGCATCAACAACAGCAGTCTGAAGAATTAAAGAAAGAGATTGAAGCACTCAAATCTCAACTCAGCCAAGCTGCACAGAAGGAAATGAAACTGCCTAAGTCTGACGAAGACATTGAACAGTGGGCAGCAGACTATCCTGATGTCGCAGATATCGTTGAAACAATTGCTATGAAGAAAGCACGTGAACAGTCAACAGCACTGGAAGAACGTATGAAAGCAATTGATGAGTTGCAGAATAGTGCTTCAAAAGAAAAAGCTGAAGCAGAACTAATGCGTATTCACCCAGATTTTGGTGAAATCCGTGACAGTGATGAGTTCCACGAGTGGGCAGAAGAACAGCCTAAGTGGGTACAAGATGCGCTGTACGATAATGACAATGACGCACGTTCTGCCGCTAGAGCCATTGACTTGTACAAAGCTGACATGGGCATTAGTAAGGACAAGCCTAAGTCAGATAAAGCTGCAGCTAAGTCTGTATCGACAAAAGATTCACGTAGTAAGCCGCAGGAAAATGAGGCAACTACGTATCTAAAAGAATCACAGGTACAAAAGATGTCACCGCAAGAGTACGAAAAACGGTCTGACGAAATCATGGAAGCTATCCGTTCTGGTAAGTTTATCTATGATGTATCTGGCTCTGCTAGATAAATGTGTAAAAAAGAGTTGACAAGTAGTTATTTTTAAGTATAACTATAGTCAGGTAAGTGTAACTGAGATAGCTACTTAGTTACATTTACAATCAGCAAACAACAATAACCCTTTCGGATTACCTGATAAACATGGCCTGTTGAATAGTTGGGCGGCCACCTAACTAGAATACACACCCTACGTTATTCAGCCTCTGCTAAGACTTGTAATGTTTGCATCTGTAAA
>VMHT01009551.1_pt1 | contig 12283 bp, 7 predicted proteins | sample 4693611 | NCBI WGS metagenome assembly VMHT01 (sample SAMN12280063, study PRJNA550983) | marine metagenome | isolation source: seawater sampled from same location over 5 years 0.02-0.2 micron viral filtrate | place: USA: collected off the coast of southern California halfway between the port... ...
AATGTTTCAAAGGGTGCCAGAACAGCATTTGATAGAGTTGCTGGTCTTGGTAATACCCTTAAAGGAAAGTTTGGATCTGCCATGGAAAGTGTGAAAGGTGCCATTGGAAACATGGCAAAGTCTGCACAGAATGCTATTGTTCAAAAAATTGTTGAACCACTTAAACCTTTTCTTGATCCAGTTATTGATAAGGCAAAAAAGATTGGTGACAAAGTTACTGGAATATTGAAAAAGATACCTGGGTTTGATAATGTCTTACAAGTCTTAAAGAAAAAAGGTATTAGTGGTATCGGTGATACCGCAGGTATCCTTAAAAAAGTAGGATCAAAGGCACTCCCTATTGTTGGTGGATTATTTAATTTACTATTTGCATATGATAGACTTGCAGGTGGTGATACCTTTGGTGCATTATTAGAGTTACTTTCTGCTGGTTTTGATATCTCAGGATTGTTTGGTTTTGCCGCTGGTCCACCAATTTCCATGGGTATTGATGCATACATGTTTGCGAGAGATTTTGTTCCCCTGATTCAGGAGGGTGAGGAGACAGCGATTAAGTCTTTAGGACTGGGAGGTCTAAAATCTAACTTAGATGCGATGGCATCTAAACTACCTGACCTTGGCACCATTGTCGCAAAATTCCAAGGAAAAGATGTAGAACAAAAATCGGCATCACAGATTACATCTACAACAAGCGATGCGACTGATGGTTCTGCGGCACCTGCTGCATCAGACAAACCTGCATCAGCAGCGAGTGTGAATATAGGCACTGTATCAGGAGATTCTAGAGAGGATAGCGAAGGCACAAAAATTTCTGGTAATCTTGGTAGATTCTTATATAAAGAATTAAGTTCTCCTAGAGATTTCCAAGCAGTTACTGAGCACCCAGATTTTGGTGGATCATTTAAGAGATCCTATAATTCTTATCATAATTATGATCGTGCTATTGATATTGGAGTATATCCTCATGAGCAACCAAAAATTCTAGAGGCAATAAAGAAATTTAATCAGAAAAATGGAGTAAATCCTGTTGAATTGATTCATGCTGGAAATGATCCATCTGGTGGTCACGATGATCACGTTCACATAGCGTATGAGGGTGGTGGATATGTTGGAGGAAAATATAATATGAAATCGATTGAACAACGTGCTTCATATGAGGGTGGTGAGCAGATGATTAACATTCCAATCCCTATGCCCCAACAACAATCTAATTATCAACAACCCGAACCTGCTATGATGGGATCATTTTCTGCTACAAGTTCTGATGATCCGTTTGAATTCCTTGAGTTCCAAGGTTAAATAGTGTAGAGGTAATATCAAATGACAGCAAACGTAGGAAAAGCAGCAGAAGCAGGTTTTATAAAAGACTTAACAATTGCTTCAAATAAAGATGGTAAAAGTGTAAGTCTTTTGCTTGGATTTATTGAGTTGAGATATTATGAGAGTATCATGGATAATACTGTCAAAGCAACTGTAATGTATTCTGACTCTGGTGATACTATTGATGGAAAGACTGCTAGATCAGGTCTTCCAATTGTTGGTGAGGAGATGGTTTCTTTAAAGATTGAGGATAATAACAAAAATATTCTTGATTTCAGCACAAAGAAAAACAATGAATTATATGTAAAGAAATCAACTCCAATATCTGAAGATACTAGAAAGGAGATGATTGGACTGACTCTTGTATCTGCTGAAGATATAATGAATACAAAAGTCAATCTCACTAGTAGATTTGATGGTAAAATATCTGACTCTGTAAATCGTATTTTAACTGAAGGTAACTTTAAAGGTCTTGGCACTAAAAAGAAACTGGATATAGAAACAACTACAAACTCTTGCAACAAAATTCCAAATAACAAACATCCTTTTTTCTGGTTGAATAAGTTTTCTACTCAAGCAGTGTCAGACACCACACAAAAGTTAGGAGAGAGTGCTGGATATTTTTTCTTTGAAACTTACAATGGATTCTTTTTTAAATCTATTGATACTCTTATAGATCAAGAACCAAAAAAGTCTTTTATATACAATGAAACACCTGATTCGCGAGGGACGACAGTGCCAGAATCGTATGATGGTAAAGCACTTACGATGAATAGTGATAATAGGATTGATGCCGTTCAAAAAAATAAAATAGGTGCTTATAGTAATAGAATAGTTACGTTTGATCCTTTTACAACTTACTATGAAGTGTCAAAATTTAAGGCAAAAGATTTTGAGCAAAGTTCTGCATATAAAAAAGGCGGAAAAAACCTTCCAGAATTGAATACCAAATTTAAAAATCCAGATGCAACCGAGGATTTTTCAAGAACAACTTATTATGTGTTAGATACTGGCACAATGCCAACAGGTGATTCAAAACAACAAATTGAAAAATCTGGAGATCAAAACTTTGAGGTTGCCAAGATACATAATCAGTCTATGATGAGATATAATTTGTTGTTCTCTCAGCAGATTACAATTACAATACCTGCGGACTTTTCACTTCATGCAGGTGATGCTATCTTTGTTGACACACCTGAAATTAAAGATAATAAAAATGACACAATTGACCGTCAACAAGGGGGGCTATATATTATATCAGACCTATGTCATTTAATTACTACAAACAAATCTTTAACGAAGATGAACCTTGTTAGAGAATCGTTTGGTAGAAAACCTAAAAAACGCTAATAACCAATGGAAAATATCGAAACTCATATTGCAAAGGATAAAGAAATCCTTGACAACCCCATGATCTCTCCTAATCAACGTCGTCATATTGAAGGAGAACTACATGATTTGGAGGAATACGTAGAACATCATAAGAAGGAAATTGAGGGTGGAGATCATCACGATCCAAGTTACTTAGAATTGTTCTGTGATCAGAACCCATCAGAACCCGAATGTCTGGTCTATGAGGATTAATGGAAGGCGGATCTTTATTTAACCCAGGATTTTTAGGATCAAGTTTTCTCTGGTGGATTGGTCAGATTGCTGACGATGCCACCTGGAGAGATAATATTCTGCCGGGAAAACATAAAGATACGCAAAAACCTGATGGTTGGGGTAGAAGATATAAAGTAAGAATTATTGGTCTTCATGATCAAGGTGAAGAATCCATTGATTCTGATCAACTGCCCTGGGCACAGCCAATGTATCCAGTAACGGGTGGCGGTGGTCAAACCTCTACTTCTCATACCTCAAACCTTAGACAGGGTATGATGGTGTTTGGATTCTTCCTTGATGGGCAGGATCAACAGATACCAGTCATCATGGGTGTACTTGGACATAATGTTCAGGTTCCACTGTCGGCAAAGATTGGTGATAATAGAGTCAGCAATAACACACCTGGACCTTTAGCTACTAGTGGTGTTGCTGAGGGTAGAAATCCACCACCCAACGTCCCTGCAGAGGGTGGTCCAAATCCAGTTGTTCCTGATGATGACCTAAGAGTCACAAAACCAAAATCTGTTGAGAAGCAGAAAGAGGATGTTGCTGCTGATAAGATAAAAGAGGCAGCACAAAAAGATGGAGGACTATCTGCTAATAATAATTATGGATTAGATCCAAGCAAACCTCTATCTGATGAGCAGTTTGCTGATATGCGAAGTGCCATTGCTGAAGCAGAGGCACTTGGATATGAGAAGGGTAGTCCTGAATATGAGGACCTGAAAAAGAAAAGGGTTGCTCAGGGTATTCGCAATCGAAATAAAAAAGATAATTCTCCAATTGCTCCAGTTGAACCAGGACCCACACTTGAGGGTGTTGATGATGTAACAGTAATTTCAGCAGGTGATACTAAAAGACATAGCATGTATCAGGAGAAGGGTGTCATACTCAGCAATTGTAGTTTTACAACGTCAAACTCAAAAGCAATTCAAACTGCCCTTGATAATCTTGTAAAAAAAGTAGAAGGATATATCAACACATTTCAAAGTTACATTGATAGAGTATCAAATGTAATCGATGATATTCGTAAGGTTTTAAACGATATAGCATGTGAAGTTGCGAGATATATGAAACCTTTGATGGACAAAGTGATGGAATTTGTCCTTAAAAAATTAAATCAAGCATTGACTAATGTTGTTGCAGCAATGCCATCTAGTATGAGATATCAGTTTGCTGATATGAAAAAAATTCTTAATGAACTAATCCTATGTCTTTACAATAAAATTACAGGAAAACTATGTGATTTATTAAAGGGTATTCTTGATAAAGCATTAGGATTAGGAGATTTAGAAAACAAAGCAAAACGTGCAGCAGAGAGTGCTAATGGAGATGATGCACTTTATAGAAGGTTAGCACCTAAAGTTCCTGCTTGTTATGCTGAAAATATTACGGCACAAGTTTTTAAATCAGCACAACCAGAGATTGATGAGGCAAATAATTCCATCATTGAAAATATGGATAATTTTCTTGATGATATGCAAAAACAACTTGCTAATGTCAGTGGCGTATTAGACGGTGTAATGAATAAAATACCAGATATTTCTGGAAGTTTAACTGCAGCATTTGGATTTGAAAATATTAAACTAAATATTTTTGGTTGTGAACTTGAACCAAATTGTCCTGTAGATGATTACTACACACTACAGGGTGGTGGTGCAGGTCAACCTGATGCTAAAACTCCAAGCGCAGCAGCAGTTGAGAAAGCAGTTGCAGATCCTAGCACTGAGACTCCTGCAGGTCAAGAAGATGTTGGATATATTCAACCTACTAGTGGTCAGCAAGATCGTGCTCCAAGTGGATCGGATCCAACGGGGATAGACGCGGCACTTGAAGCATCTCAAAATAATGAACCAGTTGCCGAAGGTGACTTAGAACTTATATAATAAATACTCAATATGAAGACAAAGTATAATCAATAATGTCATTCAACCTCTTTGGTCCTGCTACTATCTGCGACATCAAAGTCGGGTATATCTCGACGAATAGAGGATACGTTGATGGTGTAAGCAGATATGATGCGAATAAGTATGCTCAGTTAAATCCTGGGACTCAGTTTATTTTTAAGAATAGAGATTTAATTAGATATCTTAATATTAATGAGGTAAACGATCTCACTACCGATGACCTTCTACCAAAGACTATACCTACAAGTGGATGTGAGGATAGTAGTAAAAATACTTTTGGATTAGATATTTACAATCCAGATGGATCATTAAAACCAGATGCTACTGGAACTCCTGGAGTACCTAGAGTTTACATTAATGGTGGTGGTGGAGTTGGTGCGGTTGCTAATCCAGTCATTGGAAATGATGGTTCACTTCTTGCAGTGGATTTGATAGATGGTGGATATGGATATAGATTTGCACCTCAAGTAGATATTGTTGACCTAGATGGTGTAGGTGCTGGCGCTGTTGCTATTGCAAGCCTCTGTCCTCCTAGTAAGGTAGGAACATTACAAACATTTGAAAGCGAAGATGATTTTGAAGAATATGATTTTTCAAGTTGTGCTCCTGAAATTGTAAGTTTTGGTAGAAGAATTGGTGCTGATGGTGAGGATATAGGAGAGTGGGATCCATCTCTTTATGCATCTTTAAAGGTTGACCCAATTAGAAGAGAAATTATTGCTTACCAGCAATTTTTAAATTCTTTAAGAAATGGTTGGTGGAATACAAGAAAAGCAAGACCAATAGAAATAATTGGTGACGATAAGAAAGGCACGTCTAAATTTGATGTTCAGCACTGGGCATGGGGTGGTTCAAGAGATGTAAAGAAAATCCCTAACAAAAAAGAAAATTTTAAAGAAGTAGAGTTCAAGGTTTTCACACAAGGTGGTTTTGACAGAGGATTAATGTTTACCTTTGTTGAAAAAAATGGTGATCATAGATTTAAAATTAAAGCAGATAGTTTTAAACAAGATAAAGTTAGTAAAGTAAAAATAAAAGTAAAAGCAAACTCAGTTTATACTGTTAATGCATCAGGAGAATTTAAAGGTGAAGGTGTAGAACAAGGATTACTTAAAAATTTTGGTGCTGATGCAAAAGAACTTGATAAAAAATTTACTGATGGAACTAAAATTTTCGCAGACTTTACGGCATCTACCAATGATAATGATGACTTACAGATTGAGGCAACTGTAGGTAAGTTTAAAACAGATAACAGAAGAAAACTTAACGGTCATAGCACTTATGACCTAACTTATCAAGTTGAAGACTCTAGTCAATTTAGAGCAGAGAGAAAAGTTGTTAAAAAAATTGATGATAGTTTTATGAATTCATATGCTATCTCTCCAGTGCCACCTTCAAACGTGCCTGGTAGTGATTTTGCAGGAATTCAATATTCATTTGTTTACCAAGAAGATTTTCCTTACGATGGTGAGTATATCTTCAAAGCAATGGCAGATAATGTTGGTGAAGTTTATCTCGACAATCAATCAATTTTCCAATTTAGAAAATTCAAAGGTGGACCTGATGTATTCAAGAAATATGTTAAAGCAGGTGTTCATAAAATAAGATGTGATGTATTCAATATACCGCAATTTGAAAAGATAGAGAAGACACCTCCTGCATCAACAGGGAATCAAGAATTGTTGATTGATTATAGAGGTCTAAGTCCAGTAAATAAAAAAATAGATGTCAGTAAAGATGGTCTATTAATAAAGTTGTATGATGAAGATGGAGACGATGCTAATGCTCATCTTGAAATTCTTAGTTCTAATGTTGATGCAAGATTTTCTCGTAATGGGAAAAGAATAATTTATGATACTAGTAAAGATGGAACGATTAAAGTAAGATTTAGATGGGATGATGACCCTGATAAATTGGGTCTTGCTGTAGAAAAAATTAGAATAGGTGATAAACTTCTTGGATCAAATAGAGATATCAAAAAGGATAAACCCGGAAGAGATACTGATACAATTACGGTTAAATCAAATAAATCTCAAAATGATTCTAAGTCAAAACGATCTACGACATCAACGGGGGATAAACCCGAAGTTGTATTCAACACTCTTGATTACATTAATAAGGCAGATAGAAAATTATGGAGAATAAATCCAAATGCTGGTAGAGACTCTAATTTTATAAACAGATATGGTGTTCTACCTTTTGATCCTACTGCTGTAGAGAGAGAAGAAGTTGAGGTTGAAAGACCACAACCAAAACCAAAAGCATCAATTGTAAAAGATGGAGATGAATTATTTCTTAAGGTAACTGGTGGTGGTAGAATAAAAATTGACTTCAAATTAAAAGTCAATGACAATCTCTTCACTTCAGGGGTATTTTCTAAGGAGATTATAATTAAAACCGATGATAATGATTTAAAACTTCAAAGAGATATTAATGAGTTGAACTTAGGGAGAGGACAAACTCGTTTATCTGGTAAGGAAAAAGAAACTATTACAGGTTCTGGCACCTTTACCGGTGGCAAAACTTATCCTATTAAAGTAATTGGTGGTAGTCAAACGAGTGGATTTAAACCCATTGATAAGACTACGATTGGATTTGATGATGACATTAATGATGGATATGATCAAAACGGACTGCTCACAATTTCAAGTGTTAAAATATTAGAGGAGTCAGATTCAAGATATGTTACTAAACAGAATAGAGTTGATAAAGTTGTTAGAAGAAATTCTAAAAGACCAAATGCTTCAACTGACTCATATGCTGGTATTCATATTATAAGATGGGAGAGTATTGATTTTCCTGTTGATGGCAACTACACCATATCTACTATGGTTGATGATAATGCTACAATATACATCGGTAATCGCGATGGTGTTGGAAGAAAAGGAATAGGTAACGGACTTAGAAATGTAGGAAAGGGTGGTGATGAAGTCATCATAGAAAAAAGAGGATTTACTCAGGGTGCTAGCACTGGTAAAAGTATAGACACTAAGTTCTTTAAAAAGGGTAAGTATAGAATTCGTGTTGAACTTGAGCAAATTCCAGGGAAACCTCTTGCCAAAGGAAATCCTATGGCAATTGCGATTCAAATCAAATCTCCAACCTCTGTAGTTCAAGAAGTTATATCACGAAGAAGTTGGAACCAAAATCCAATGGGTGTTGCCCTGACAATTGATCCTCCACTTCCACCTATCCCCCAGGAACCAATTCCTAGAGCACCAGGTAGATGTCCTAATAATCCTATTTGGTCTAGTAGATTTCCTGATGGACAGAAAAAGTGGTGGCCTGTCACGCACTCTGCACAAGATGGAAGGAAAACCTGGTCTAAATTTATGAATCGTTTTGCGGTATCTCCAATTCCACCACTCTCTACTAAAGGATCTGCTCAAGGTGGTATTGTCTTTGCAAATTCATGGAATGTGGAGGTTCCATATGATGGGTTCTATGGAATGAAGGGAACCGTTGATAATGGTGGTAGGGTATTAATTGATGGAAAAGTTATTCTTCAAGGTGGATATTTTTCTGGGTCTTCATTTGTAGGTGGCAATAAAACTCTAGAAGGTTTTTCTTCTGAAACACCACAAACAGTCAAGTTCCCTTTGACTAAAGGAAACCATACAGTAACTGTTGAGGTTGAAAACAGAGCACAAACAAAACAAAAACGTATTAAGAAAGTAGTATTTAATACTGCAGACTGGGCAGTTGAACAACCTACTCCTTCTGCGACTAATAAAACTCATGACGTTACTTACATTGGTCTTCATCCCAAAAATAAAAATCTTAATGTTAGTAAGGACGGAAAAGTTATTAGACTTAAAGATGGAGATGGCAGCGACACCAATTCTAAATTATCAATTTTAAGTGGAGACGCCCGATTCTCTGAAAACGGAAAGAAAATTATAGGTCAAGGAAGAGTGAGAGTAAGACTTGAATGGGACGATGATCCTGGTAATGCAGGTCTTGCTGTAAGAACAGTAAGAATTGGAGATTTAAAAACTTTAGGATCAAATAGAAATTTCAAAAAAGACTCTGGGAAAGATACTGATACTATTGATCTTGGATCGATTCCCGTTGCCGGTAAAGGTTTAAGTGGAGGATCAAAGAAGAGAGGAGTAACATATAATGGACCAGAACTAACATCTTATAAACGCGGTTCGCTTGGTCCATTTCTTACACCAAAATTTAATAGTGACCGACAATATCTTGCTGAATTTAATGGAACCACATGGACCATGAAGTGGACCAACGTAGATTTTCCAGTTAGTGGTAGATATAGAATTAGATCTGAGGCAGATGACATATTGACAGTTAAGATCGATGGTAAATTCATATCAGAGGTAAAGTTTCGCGAAAATGTAAAGGAAATAAATTTCAGTGCAACCGAAGGTAAGAGAACAGTTGAGATGGAACTTACCAATATTGATCTTCAAAGAGGTTTTGCCACAAATCCAACTGTTTTTAATGTTATCATAGATATTGATGCTAACATTACTGTGCCAGCAGAAAATCCATGGAGAACAAATCCTATAGGAATTTCTGCTATATTAATTCCACCACCATGTCCACTTGAGACAAAAGGACTTGGAAAGGTTTGTGATATCGTTCCACTTGATCCTGGAAATGGTTATGTTGCTCCTCCTGGACCTGGTTACCCTGCGGTTCTTGAAATTATAAGACTTATCCCAACAAATCCAGGTATTAATTATGGACCAAATGATCCTATATGTATCATTAAAGAAGATGGAAGTAAGGAATGTTTTTCACCAAACTTAGATACTTTTGGTGCTAATTTACCCATAGAAATACCACCTGTAACTACCACAAATTATCCAAACATTTTCCAATCATCCCCTACTGGTGTTAATTCTAGATTTAGACCTGTGTTTAGGGTTCGTAGAGATCCTCTTGATGTTGATCCAGATCAAATCCTGCAGGTCACAGATCTCGTTGGACTCAAGAGAACTGGATATGTTGATGGTCGTGAATACTTTGGTGCAGTATTCTACAAAGATGGTGTTCGTCTTGCTGGATATTATGAGACCCCTGGACAACTCATACAGGTCTATGATACACTACAAGAGAGTATTGACGGCGAGGTCACCACAAGACCTTCTGCAATCCTTAGACAGGGTACTGACATAAGTAGTAACGATCCTAGACTTAACATCCCAGGAACACCAGATAACCTAACATAATATGGCCAGTCATTTAAATTCAAACTCTGACCCGAAAGGGGCAGACAATAGAGGAACAGCACATACTAATTACACTGGTCAACGTATTGGTAATGATCATGGTAATATAAAGTTTGGTCACATCCACAAGGATGGGGCTACAACTTCTGGTGTTCTTCTTGAGACAACTGATGCACTTCATCATGTGACTCTTGAAAAAGCAGGGCAGAGGAAAGGTCATACTATTATGAACTCTCCTGGTGATACTGTTATTAAGGCAGGTGAGAAAAACGTAGAAAGTCAAACGACAATTTACGTTGAGGCAGTAAATGGTGACATCGTTTTGAATGCCAGAAATGGTAAGATTAGAATGAATGCCAAGGATATTGAACTCACTGCTTCGGGAGAAAGTCTTAATAAAGGTAATGTAACCATTACCGCAAGCGAGAACATTAAAATGGAATCTAAAAAATTCCTTGTTAATGCATCTAATTTCTATAAAATAGTTACACCGGGTTATGCAGAAATATGTGCGAACTCTGGGATGATAATTTATTCATCCCTAATTAGAGGTGTGACTGATGCAGTTGCACTTAAAGACTCCAAAGTTGGTGGTCAAAAAATTCAAAAAGAATGTAGTTCAGTTTAACAATGTCATTTAATTTAGACGACGTAAATACTGGTGGACAATTAAAAGTTGGAACTGGTATCTGTCCAACCACAGGTGAAGGTGCTACCAAGATTAATGGTTCTGCAATGATGGAGGGTCCAGTTGTCTTGGGAACACCCACTATGTTCCCACCCATCCCATATGGAACCGTAAATATTGGACCTCTATCAAATAGTGATGCTCCTTTTAAACCACTTGTTCCTGGTGGTATGTGTTATGGTTTGAATAATCCATACTCTCTTGCTGTTGCTGGACCAACAGCACTCATGGGTAATACTGACGTTGCTGGTAATGTCACAGCAATGGTAGATGTTAATGCCCAAAAAGAAGTGCGAGCATTTTGTGGAGTGCATCGTCTTTCTAATAAAAAAGATCTGCCATTTGACATGCCTCACCCTAACAAAAAAGGGTGGAGATTGAGACATGTTTGTATTGAAGGACCTGAGATCGCTGTATATTGTAGGGGTAAAATTCCTGCTGATGGAGTTATTAATTTACCTTCGTTCTGGTATGGTTTGGTTGATCCTGAAGACATGTCAATTAGCTTGACACCGAGAGGCAGATGGCAAGAATTGTTTGTCAAAGAGATTCGCTGGGGAAAGCAAGTTGTAGTTCAAAATAATGGTGGTGGACAAATGGAGGGTGACTATTACATAGTTGCTCGTAGACTTGATGATGATCTTATTGTAGAATATGAGGGAGAATCTCATGAAGATTACCCTGGCGGTAATGAGGGATATTCATTTAACTTTGAACATGATCATGTCGAAAGTCTGATCAGAGATGAAGTTCGTAAAACTGTTGAAAATCTTAAGGAGAACAACTAATGTCAGCTGGAGAGTTTATTCCTGGTACAGCACCAGATAAGGACTGCACAGATAGAGCTGTATACGGGAGCGGGTCAACTTTAGATTCTTATATTGTTAAAACTGTCCTTCCTCCCGAGGATGAGTATCCTAATGATATTTGTCCTCCAAAATACCACTCAAGAGCAAAGATTGACACCCTGAATGTAACAAACCTTGGAGATGGTATTATTGGTGCAACAGCAGCAATTAATACGCCCTCGGCGGCGATTACTTGCACAAGTGTTACTGCTAGCGGAAACATCACAGCAGCATCTTTTAGTGCAAACTCAAAGGCATTTGACATTCCTCACCCCACTAAAGAAGAGGGTAGACTTATTCATGGTTGTTTAGAGGGACCAGAATATGGTGTCTATTTTAGAGGTAGGGTAAAGAATAGAGAAGAAATTTCATATCCTTCATATTGGAAGGGGTTGGTGGATTGGACTACGATCACAGTAAATTTGACTCCAATCGGTGCTCATCAAAATGTGATCATTAAAAGACTTGATGAGGATAAAATTTATCTTCAGTCAAAAGGTGGTATGCCTATCGATTGTTTTTATCACATTTATGCTACAAGAAAAGATATTCCACGTCTTGAGGTAGAACCCGAGGTTGACAAGGGGTCCTGAGTGCGCTATAATACGTAGGTAATCAAACGACCCCCATGCAAGACGACTACCTCACACGCTGCGTTGTAGACCCTGTGAAGCGTAAGTTCTATCTGTACTCTGAGCAGGGCGATGAGAAGGTTCTTGA
>VMHT01140903.1_pt1 | contig 12283 bp, 13 predicted proteins | sample 4693611 | NCBI WGS metagenome assembly VMHT01 (sample SAMN12280063, study PRJNA550983) | marine metagenome | isolation source: seawater sampled from same location over 5 years 0.02-0.2 micron viral filtrate | place: USA: collected off the coast of southern California halfway between the port... ...
GCATAGGGGGGGGGGAATGCTAAACAAAATATTTATTTGGCTTGAGACTTTGCCGCTAATCTACAAAGTAGTCGTCATTCTCATAATCAACGCGGCAATAATCGCACCCGCTCTTTTATAATTTCGATAGCCTACGGGAGAGAAAGATGTATCAACTTAGAAAAGTAAACTTAAATCTAACATCTCACGAGAAAGCGGTTATTCGCTTGAACGGAAGAGAGCCAATGGAAGGAGATATTTGGTCAACACACAAAACGCTCAGAGAGGCGCTTAGATTTAAACGGTTTTATATGGGAGACAAAAATTACATTTTCCGCATTCGCCGCGTAGAGGATTGAAACTTAGAGGGCCGCTTTTAGCGGCCTTTATATTTCCCTGTCTACCAATCCCTCAACATAAAGTTGACCAACCGATGCCAGAGCAGCAGCCGCATCGTCCGCATCTATATCAACGATCAAATCAAAAAGCTCTTCTTGATCGCTATCAGAAAGCTTTGTTCTTGTGTTAAGTAGCTCTCTAACTCTATCCGACTTCTTAGCCATTACTTCCCCCTCTCTTGCAGAATGTCCTCAATGATTTCGATAATCTCAGGATGCAAATCTTCCGCCTTGTCCATCATATACATTGCATAGCTCTCTGCAAAGTATTCTCTATAATTCGTCATTGCGTACCGACTAGGCGCGTAGGATTCCAGATTGTTTTTTGAGTTCCTCCGAAAGAAGCTGTCTAGCCTTTTCTCTAACGGAGACTGCCCATAGCTATAGTAGTCAGTAAGCTTGTAGGTCTGATGAACATGGTGGGCAAATTCATGATACATTAAGACCCTTGTCTTATCTAATCCATCAGGGAAATACTCTTTCGTTGACCACGGCGCTTCGCTAAAATCATCGCCTCTTTGATAAGTTGTAACGCCGCCGCCCCTACTTGTTAGCTCCTTAGACAGGGAATATTCTTCTACCAGTGCGTTAAACTTTTTCTGCTCTCTAATTAAATCCCCAAACAATTCGTCCTCAACGTCAGGGTCATAGTCAGGCGCGTCCCTTCTCTCTTTGTATTGATAAAACTTGTTTCTTGCCGCCTTATAAACCGCTCTCTGCTTGTCTTGCGCTTCTAGGATTTCGGGAACGGTTTTAAAGTCTAAGCTAGAAAGAGAAGCGTACCCATTAACAGCCTTCTTATTTAGGGCCATCACCCCGCCGCCTTGGTTCCCGTTAGCCGTGCTTCTCCCTACGGTCTTGTATCCCCTTATTCTAGACAAACCTAGCCAATCCGCCATCGCGTCAAGCTCTTTACTGCCTTGGTTTACATAAGCAACACTAGTCTTTTCAAACCCGCTTAAAGAAACCTTTCCATTGTCCTTTTCATTTCTACTCCGCCAATAACCGACAAACGGTCCGTCATCATTGTCTCTGTAAATATTATCTTTATTAGCTATCTCTACATCATTCTGCATTTCCTTGAGCGCGTCCATTTTTCGCGGAATAACAAGATTAGCAGCATTAATAGCCTTGTCTCGTGGCCTTAAGAATTTTTCAACGCTAGGCTTTGGATCATCAACGACCGCTCCGCCCTCTACTGGCGCGACAGACGGTTTCAAGTCATCGAACAGTTCATCGTCATCCGTGAAATAAACCGCAATACAGCGACAATTCACATTATTAGAAGCGCCCCCACTACCATCGTGAGGGTATGACATTTCTATCTCAACGCCCTTGTCCCTAACGATAAAAGGCTCATCAACTAAAACCTCTTGACCATTGGCGGCGGCATGGCTTGGCCTTGTGCGTCCATCCCCCACGCTAACCCATCGTTTCTTTTGGTTTGGTAGGTTTAGCTGCCTTGTGGCCTCGTCCGTTGCATAACTTGCCGCGGCGTGTGTTTCCGTCCTCGCAATCGTGGCGGATCTTGCCCGACCAATCGCGCCAGACGTTCTTTCCCTTATAAACTTTGCAGTCTCATCAACGCCAAGTCCATCCTCTTGTGCGGTCTGAATTGCTCTTCGTATTTGAAATCTTGTTGTTTCTGCAACCGCCGTTACCATTCGCGTTCCGTGCCGCCGCATATAAAGATCAAACAACTCGTAAAAACTTTTGTCTTGTTTCTGTGGTTGATTGTCAAAAACCCGATTTGCAAAGATATCTATCACGGTTCTATATTGTTGCGAGAAAACGCCGTTAAGCTCATCTCCTAGATCACCAATCGCCGCTAAAGGATTACCCCCCTCTGTGAGCGCTTGAGCGGCTCTGCGGCCCGTTTTAGCGAATAAAGTGTTGAGCTTCTTAGCCATCCCACGCTCAAAGCGCAGAATAATACGATTTACCTCACGCACTTCTTTCTGAATAGATATACGGCTACTATGTGCAACCTTGGTGCATACGGGAAGAGGCACACTATTCCGCCGCTATGTTGGAAGATTTCTTAGATTTCAAAGGATGACCCTCGGGCAAAAGATCCGTATCAAACTTGCCGCTTTTAAATCTACCTGTACGAACAGCCCGCAAAAACGCATTCACTCTAGCATAGGCCCATTGATCTGGACCCGTTACGTTCGGCCTTACAGATTGCGGGTTTGTATTATACGCCCCAACGCCTCGACGGAATACAGCCTCAAGCATCCTTTGCGTAACCTTCTTGCCCTTCTTGTCGCCGTGCTTCTCGTTATGCTCCTTGACCTTTTCGGATAAACCTTTCTTGACGGATGCCGATATAGGGGCTTTGTCTTCCGTTGTTCCCCATTGACCAGATTGAAACATCACAATAGTTTCATATTTATCTCGCTCTCTATCAAGCTCTTTCGTTTTTCGGTTTGACCATGATTGACCTTCATCACCACCCCAACCAAGCCATGCAATTAATCCCGCGCTAGGCCATCCATCTTCACCACGGCGGAAACCTTGCGCTTCCTTGTCTACTTCATGACGGGCAAAAAAGCTTTTCATACGGCGCACGGTGTCAGGGGATAATCTTTGCTTGTTGATAAGTTGATTTGCTCTTGCAACTCCAACACGGGTCATACCTCGATTGTTATGCTCTTTGCGAAGGTCTAACGCCCTTTGTGCATTCCGCGCCATCGCATCAGTCGGGACAGTGTTCACATCGCTTTCGGCTTTGCCGTCAATTTCAAAATTATCTTCTACCATATCGTTGACATCAATACCCAAAGCTTGCGCCATAATCTCTAGTATATCTCTATCTGGCGGTAGATCATCTTCTTTGCGATTTCTTCGGGATCGCATATCTCTAGGCTTTACATATCTATCTTCCTCATCATCGTCATACGCTTTTAGTCTATCTTCATACTCCGCGTGAGTATTGCACGGCATAAAAACAACGCTCCCATCTACATCAAGCGTATGAGTTCCCGTGCAGCCTATTTCTTGGGCGCGGGAGATTGCTTCTTCTCTTGTGCTGTAAGTGTCGGTTCCGACTTTTGCTTTGCCTTCAAAATCACCGTAGGCTTCTTTTCCTGCTTCTTCGGGGTCTTGACCTTCGTCTTGCGCCACATCGGGACCGCCGAGAGGGAAGAGATTAGCCGCGATAAATACTTCATCCCCACCCGAAATAGGTTCAAGACCCAACCTCTCACGCGCTTCATTGCGGCTAATAATTCCGTCCCTAACTGCTGAAGTAACATTTTCATAAATCCTTCTCCTACGCTCTGTCATCGCGGGGATGCTATCAATATCGTATGAAATGCTTATGTCATCCCCAAAGGACGGCGCTATCCATTCATTCAAATCGCTTTCAATACGCTTTGCTAAAGGGATGATTGTTTCCTCGTACAAAGCAAGGCGAGCTTCTTGAACGTTTGCATAGGTCTGCGCGTCTGGAATACCGATAAGTTGCGACGGGACGCCAAAACAAAGCGCAATATCTTTTGCAGTCATATTTGCTTGGCTCATAAAATCCATGTCTCGCGGGGACATTCCCATTTCTTGCCATGAAAAATCACCCTCAAGCAGCATAGGTTTGCCCGCATTGTTTACACCTTGAAACCGATTGTTGAGGTCGCTAGATAGCTGCTCTCTTTGCCCGTCTGATAACATTGTCCTCATTCCCGCATCGTCGGCGGGTTTAAACACTATAGCCCCTGACGGACGCGCTCCGTTAGCGAGAAGAGCAATGTTGTGCTTGGCAATCATGTTGTGCTGATCTACATCCATAGCTGCGGCAGTTAGTGGCGAAAGACCCATGTAATCGTCCAAGGGGTTCCACAACTTAAAGTGCTTCACCTCTGCCGCACCACTTACGGGATCGGCGGGATACGTTTTAACAACTTGGTTGTTAATTTTGTATTTATAAGATTTAGGAATAGCCGTTTCGCTTGGCTCTATTTCGATCCTATCAGGGCGTAATATATAAAGCTCATTAGGAACGCCGTTTACATCGGACGTTAGAGCATAACTATTTCCCGATAAAAGAAGATAGCTGTAAAGGCTTTGAAAATACTCAACACCCGCCTGTAGTGGATTGGGTCTTGCAAGAAGCGAAATCAAAGGATGAGCATCTAGCTTTATGTCCCCTTGATATACACAAAACGGAATAGCCGCCGCCCCATTTGCAATTTCATTAACACACCGAAAAACAATAGCGTTTTCTTTGTAGCCTTCTTTTGCATAGCTTTTAAAATTGTCTCGCTTGCCTTGGGTATATGTTGGCCCGCTTATGTGAACTTGTGGAGCTTCTTTTGTCGAAATGTCTGGGGACAAGAACGCCGCAAACCTCTGCCTTAGTGTTGCCATTAGCTTACTCTCCAAACTGCTTGACCAGATGATCTTGAGAGTTCCGTAAGCGCCCATACAAGGGCGTCCAATCGGTCAGGAGACTTGCTAGTGGTAGGAGTGTAACTTGTCATCTGTTCCTCAAGCTCTTTTAATTTTCCAACGTGCTTTACCTTGCCTTGTTCATATAACGCCGCTATCGGCTCCGCCCTAACTATCTTACCACGCGAAGCCCTTACCGCCGTATATGGTGCAGACCTGTCAATAGTTCTTATCACTTTTTCCACCAAATCGCCACCATTGTTTACTTCCGCAATGATCCTGTCCCCTTCGTACTGGTCCAAAAGAGCGCAAGCTTTTCTAGCCCAAGCGTCAGGGCTTCCTCGCATTGTTTCGTCTGCCCTTACATAATATTGCCCATCTTCACCAAGGCTTGCGACTATTATTCCTGTTTCATCGCTTTCCGAATGGCTTGTGACGGCGGGATCAATAGCCACGACCGTTCGTACATATTGCGGCTGTTCTTCTAAGCTACACGCTATTGGCTCAAGCATTGAATAGGTCCACAGTGCCCCCTCAAGATCATCTAGTACCTCTGCATAAAGCTCTTGCCGTCCTAGCCTTGTTCCTTCGTATTTGTCTTTTAATTGAGCAACCGCTGCGGGAGCTAGATTTGCTTCGTTTTCAAATGTGCTACCCCGAGTGATAACCACTCCGCCCTTTCGTTTGAGTAAACCCCTAATAATCGGCGTAGGCTTTGGCGTTGTTGTGATTACACATTGTGGGTTTTCACCTAATCGCAAACCAAACATCAACTGGTCAAATGTTTCGGGGTATTGCCATGCAGCTATTTCGTCACACCATGCGCGGTGGAATTGCGGGCCGCGCAATCTATCAGGCTCCGTTGCAGAGAACCCCATAATCTTTGAGCCATTGTACAAATTTATCTCTGACGATGTTGCGTTATAGCCTCGACCTGTACCACTTATCAAACATTCACGGGGTAGAAACTTAAGGATACCAGAAACGCCGCCGAATGCAGTCCTTCGAATATCCCCAAAAGTAGGGGTGACAACGGCGACTTGAACTTCTGGGTTTCTTAAGGCGTAGAATATAACGTCCATTGCGCCCGTGCGTGTCTTACCCCAACCACGCCCTGCAAGAATAAGCCAGACTTGCCAGTCCCCATAAATCTCTTTTGGCGGGGTATATTGGCTATCTCGCGCCGTTTTTAACCACTCATTGTATAGTATGCCTGTAGCGTGATGACCTTGCCGTGGCAAGTTCGTCAAGTTGCTCCATAACTTCTCGGAAGGCTTCGGGGTTGCTAACATCTGCACTTACCTTGCTTATTTCTTGAGCCTGACCTAACGCAAGCTTTCCAACCTTTTGCGCGTTTATCGTAATAACAGAAAGCTCTCTTAGCTCATCCGTTCTCAACTCAAAGTCTATTTGTTCGCTAAATGCGTCTTGGAGCGTTTGTCCTACCCTTGAGAGCATAGCTTGAGCAAGTTGTAACGCGGTATCGTCTAAACGCTTCCCGCTCTCTACGAGCCTATTTAACCGCTCTGCGTCGAGCTTTTGCATTATCTCCGTTTGACGGCGGTTCTTTTCTCTTTGCCAACTACCCTTGTCGGCTTTTCTCCTTAGTGTGGCAATCGCTACGTCATGACGGCGTTGCAGTGCTTCGATAGTTGGATAGCGGCGTTCCCCGCTTTCGTCTACATAGCCAAAAACAAACTCATCGCGCATTTTGACTTCAAGCTCTGGTGTGATTTTCTTAGGCATTTCGCTATCAATCCCGATCAGTTTCTTTCATTTCATCCTCATATTTTTTCTTGAGCAAAACCTGATTTCGCGTCACCCAAGATTTATTGTATTTAGCGTTTTCAAATAGCTTAGAAAAGCCTGTTATGTGCTTCAATCTTAGTAGTTCGTCCGCCTCCATACCTAAATGATTGCAGATATCTTCATCGAGCCAACCGTTATCTAACATCTTAAATACCATATTTGACATGCCATTGACAGAGTGTGATCCCCTAGCCCTATTGTGGCGGACGGTTGCAGCCATTCTTTCATTTATATCTTTTTGCAAAACAACCACGGGCAAGCGTCCCATATTAGCGGCCTTTATGTCCTCCGCGTTCTTGCAAGTGAAGTATCTATGGAAACCGTCTATAATTACATATGTATCTTTGTTTTTATCGTGAATTGTGACTATTGGCTGTGTGTATCCATCGTGTTTGATCGAAGTATGTAGCAGCTCCATCTCTTTAGAAGCTACAGAGTTAGGGTTGTAGTTGTTGGCCTCTACCTTCTCAAGCTCCACCCATTCGACAAGATCTACAGGCTGCGCGGCTAACGGGCTTATCTCATGCAAAAAGCTTTTAAGCTCATTGAGGAAATCAATTTTTTCTTGATCATCGAACAGTCGTAAATCTTCAACAATCGAATGCTTGAGCATTTCGATCACTTCCGTTGTGTCCGCCTTCATGTTCATTTGTATTGATCCTTAATCAATCTAAGGTTTGGGTCGCTTGGATCACCAATCCATAGTGTGCCTTTTTTCCATTTGCGATAAGCTATCACATGGGGTCTTTCCTCCCAATTTTTAAGCTGCTCATATTCCCAATCATTTGCTAATATTGCTTTTATTTGATGTTTGTACATCTCATCAGGGAGGGCGATCTCATCATAAAGCAAATCCATTTTATGCCATTTCTTATGAAATTTTTTTCGATTGTGATCTATCGTGATAAGATTGTCAGTAAGATAATTCCTATATGCGATCCAATCTCTAAACATATAAGGCAAAGACCGCACCGCCGTCATTTCCTCTTTTTTTATGTGTTTAGTCGTGTGAATGCCCGCAAGCCTATTTGTGAGTTTTTCCCATGTCTTTGGTTCGATCTCATGAAGAAAGAAAAGATTGTGAACGGCGGTTTCATGATGCAAATTTGAAACCCTCATGTTTTTAGGAGCTATCCCGTAGCGATATAATTTGTCATAAAGTAGGTTGTAACGCCACTTATGGACCTCTATTGCCTTCCAAACATCACTAAGCGACCAATCATAGATTGGGTAGAACGTATAGTGGTCTTTCTTTTTGTTGAGCTGCTTGCCGTAGGTTATGTTCTTGTAGGTTGGATCTGCCGTCATAGCGATGGCGCGTCTAGGGCTTTCTTCTGCTCGTACACCCGCGAGAAAACAAGCGGGTTCGTTGGGGTGCAAGTAATCTAGAACGTGCGTAAAAACGTCTCTAAAGCGGTCTGTGCCGAATACATTGTCCTTTATCGCATAAGGCTCCTTCTCCCTCATCCACTTGTCGCCCTCTTTCCAACACATTAGCCAAGGCTCCTTGATTGACGTAGTGTTAAAGAGCTTAAAAGGACACTGTATCCAAACAGGTTCAATCCGTGGGTCCGCCATAGCTTTGCGTAAATAATCAATGGTGCTTTGCCATTCCGCCTCTTGATCCAAGAAGACCATCTTAATCGGCAGTCGGTTTTTCTCTTCCGCTACCTTAAGCGCAAGCTGCATTATAATTGTGCTATCCTTCCCGCCAGACGATGAGATAATTACGTTCTTAAACTCATCGAACAGCCACCGCATCCGATTGAGCGCCGCTTCGTAAACATCTTCTGATAAATAAATTTTTTTCAACTCTTCAAACGCTTTATAGTTTTATCAAGTCTTTTCTGATTAAGTTCGTTTCCTCGAAAGATCAGGCCCATGTCTTTAGTGATTTGCGCAGTGTATCCCATGCCGCACATGGGGTCTAAGACGATTGAGGCATTCTTAGGGCAATAGTGCTGGAAGGCATGTTTAACTAGCTTTAGCCCCCTAAGATTAAAACATCCCTCTTCAAAGCTTGGGGTAAGAGAGTAGTTTCCGCTTTTACTAATTAGATGGACATCTAACGGGTAGAGCTTCGATCCGCTCTTATAAAGGGATGTGCAGCATCCATGATGACAGAACCCGTATTTTGAAACAATAAACCTAATATCATCTCGCCATTTCTGACCGTATTCAATAACCGCAACATCTCTTGCATAAGTGCTTAGAAGATCAAAATATCTGTGTAAAAAATCGTGATATTTTATATCGCTTTTCGTAGCCCCTGTATGACGATTATTTATTGTTTGCCAGTATTTAAGATTGCCTTGCCCCCAAGGTGGATCGCTGTAAACAAAGTCTGCCATGTCATTGAGCATGAGGCTTGATAAGCCGAGCATGATATCTTGGCATTGTACTTTGTGAGGACCGATATCAAAAATCATTGATTAAAATCTTTTTCATAACGGAACGCATTTTTCCCCACTCGTTCTTTTCGTAAAAATCCTTTAGGAATGCGCCATTCCAAAGAAACATCTGCTACATAATCAATTTTTGTGCATCCTTTCTCAACTGCTATTTTTTCTCGCTCCTTAGTTAACAATTTGCTTACTCCCATTTTCCGAAAGGGAGGAAGAACAAAAACACTACACATTCGTGCAACTGTTTTTTTTGCAAATAATATTTTTCCAACACCAATTAGATTTTGCAAGTTACATTTAGGACAATCTTTCTTGTCATCTTGTAGAAATGCCCCCAGCCATATGTGCGGATTTTTATGTTGAGCAAACATTGCAAACTCTTTGGGATACTTCTTTGGTATATGCTTCACCTGCTCCCATGTAATTCGTTTTATTATTATCATTTCTCAACCATGAAAGTCTGCGCACAGTGAGGGCAAATTACCTCTTGGGCATTGTCACTCTGGTTCCTTACTAAACTCTCTATCTGCCCTATTTGGCGATCCGCCGCCCTCTCAATGTCTGTATTAGAAACATCATTTCCTTTTAACACTGGCTCAAGGTTTGGCTCATAGGTTGCGAAGGACAAATCGCCATCAATTCCTATAAAACTTAAATCAAACCCAGTGCCTTCCAAAACCTGTAATTCCTCAAAATACGTCGATAAGTTCCAGTTGCCATTTTCTGCAATTTTATTGTCTGCAATCACGTAGGCGCGACGTTGCTCTTCACTCCACCCTTCCGCGACAACACACGGCACTTCCTCAATTTGCAAATTTTGCGCAGCATATAGCCGCCCGTGTCCCGCAATCACATTCCCGATCTCATCTATTAAGATTGGCATGGTCCATCCCCATTGGCGGATGCTATTGGCAATTTGTTCAATCTGACTATCTGGGTGGTCTTTTGGGTTCCTGTCATAAGGAATAAGCTCCGCGACATTGCGTTGAACAATCTCTCTTGCTGCCCATTTTTCTTTCATATTTTCACCTCTTAGCCCCAAATCGGGATAGTTTTAAACTATCTGATTAAATTTTTTTTGTCAAAACGCTATTTTTTTCTTGGGAAGGGGTTGACGTTTGTCAACAGATACCCCATATTGGGTGTATGGAAACGAGAGTTGGCGCTCTCAAATAACGGAGAAACGATCATGTTTGGAATTGAAAACAAAAAGTTTGGAGTAGAAATCGAGTTCGCGAATGCGTGGCTTGATCAAGTTGAAACCACTATGCAACGCGAGTTGCAAGGAACGGGTATCGTTGTTGCTCGTGAAGGTTACAACCACAATACTCGCTCTTATTGGAAAATCGTTACCGATAGCTCGGTAAGTGAACGCATTAGCTACCGCGATGTAAACGCGATTGGTGGCGAGATTGTTTCTCCCGTTCTTCAAGGTCAATCAGGTCTTGACGAATTGTTCAAAATTTGTGCCGCTCTTAACGCTCACCCAGATGTAAAAATAAACGTCAAGTGCGGGTTGCATTTACACCTTTCATGGTCAAATTGTACTACTCGTCAGATCAAAAATATCGTAAAGCGTTATGCTCAGTTCGAAGATAGTTTCGATAGCATGATGCCTCGTAGCCGCCGCAACTCGAACTGGTGCGCCAACATCAGCCGCGAAACTTCCTTTCTCCGTGACGTTGCGGATCACACGGGTTCGCTCCGTGAGATGTCGCGTTGTGGCGGCGGCAATCGTTACCGCAAGGTAAACCTTGTGCCATTGTCTCGCTACGGCTCTATTGAGTTTCGTCAGCATAGCGGGACCACCGACTTTGAGAAAATCAAAAATTGGGTTTTGCTTATGTCAGATTTTTGCGATGCGTCACAAGTTGCATCCACTACAAGCACAACCTTAATTGATCTAAGCTATCGTCGGGCAAGCACTCAAAGAGCTTATGCGGAAATCCGCGAGATGCTTGAAGCTCACAATATCACACTAGACCACACTTCAAGAGGTGTCTGGGTTGCCAAGAAAGAGGGTGTCGTTTTGGGTACATATAACAATAGCCTTCTTTTATCTCTCTATGCGGATGGAGCCGTAAATCCACGCACAGGAACCCGTACTCGTCAGCGCGGGGCAACCTTTAACGATAGCTTCACCGATTGGTTCTCAACACTTACGGGCCAAACAGCAGCCGCATCAGACACTTGGATGCGCGGCATCCGCCCCGATGTTGCGGCATATGTCGCGGCACGGGTAGCAACCCTGTCAACATCGACACAACGGGCGGCGGCGTAAGCCCCGCTTAACACCACCACCACGAAAGGAAATCAGAGATGACAATTTATTATGCCGCCTATGGCTCCAACCTCAACAAAGATCAGATGGCATATCGTTGCCCCAACGCAACCATCCATAAAGCCATAGCTCTACCAGACTATAAACTTGTTTTCAAAGGGGTTGCCGACATTATCCCATCAGAAGGCGATAATGTCCAAGTAATGCTTTGGAACATTACAGAAGCTTGCGAGAAATCTCTAGACATTTATGAAGGCTATCCCCGTCTTTACAGAAAGCAATACTGGAAGATGCTAAAGGACGGAAAAGATACAGGGGATTTAATCATGGCCTACGTTATGAATGGTCACAACATAGGCAGACCTTCCAAGTTTTACTATGACGGGATCTATGAAGGTTACACCGATTGCGGATTAGATCACAGCGACCTTGAGAGGGCGCTACAAGAGAGCTTAAAGGCAAGGACGGTTGGATATACCCCGAAAAGATACCGCGCCCCTAGCCTTGCTAGAAGCTCCGTGTTGAGGTAAGATAAGTTTCGGGGTTTTACTCATTCCCCGCCTCACACCTTCCCCGCGCAATCGCGGGGATTTTTTTTGCCTAATGCAATAGGTCCAAAAGGAAAGGGGACAGGCCAAAACCCATCCCCCCAACACCACGAAGCAAACCAGAGAACCTAGTTAGCTGACCCTCTATACCCTGCGCCTAGCCTTGCGTCCAGTGGTTTTCATAGCTTTCGGAATGTAATGGCGTTTCTGCAACAGGCTCGTAAATATGCTTTGATAGGTTATAGGAAAAGAAAGCTTCGCCAATCGAACCATAAAGCCCCTGCTCTCGGATCTTGCGGGTGATCACTCTTGTTTGCCCTTCCTCAAAATCACGATGCACAACCAAACCAACATCCGCCATATTATTCCAATGGGCCGATCCGCTAACATCGTACAAGCTAGGCGGCGGATAGGCTCCCGTTTCATCCCGCCGCATCTTGGCAGGGTGGGCAACCATCCACATTGCGACATTGTGAG
>VMHT01133436.1_pt1 | contig 12280 bp, 8 predicted proteins | sample 4693611 | NCBI WGS metagenome assembly VMHT01 (sample SAMN12280063, study PRJNA550983) | marine metagenome | isolation source: seawater sampled from same location over 5 years 0.02-0.2 micron viral filtrate | place: USA: collected off the coast of southern California halfway between the port... ...
CAACTCAAACTGAGTCCAAATTCACTCAATGCCCAAGGACAAGGAGCAATTCTACGTCACCATGATTGGTTGTACCTCTCCACATGGTCTTCTACATCCTTCCATAACATTGTCCACAGACTCCATCCCAACAACGGTACGCGTGAGAGTGTGATCACGCTCGACCAAAATGGATGTACTCTCCCTACGAAGCACTCCTCTACCTACTATGGCCAATGGGGCTTCAGGGATTGGGTAGTGACTGATGACGAGCGTTTGTTTGCCATTCTTTCAGGCTACAAATACTTCTACACCTCAACTGCAAATACACTTTATCATAGAATCATTGAATTCGATATTTCGAACGAGAAAGAGTGGATTTGTCTCAATTCATATCAACCTCAAGGGAATGGGGATTACACAGGGATAACCTACGACCCAATCGATGATACAATTTGGGTTCTGCACAATCAGAACCGAAGGATTCAGTCCTACACAATCAGTTCAACTGGGGATCTGGAACGCGGGGGCGATTATTTCACTTTCCAAACCTCTACTTCATCGATATGGCAATGTGGTGTGAGCAATCAACAGGCGCGTGGTTTGGAAATGAACCAAACCCACTTTTTCATGCGATGCCAGGACGGAAACTACTACAATGACAGAGATCAACTTGAGACATGGGGTCGTTCAGGTAGCGCTACCGCTTTGATTCCTGAAAATACAGTTCGAAGTATCTCTTCCTTAGGATACGGACTTTTCTATGATGGGCGTCGATTTATCACAGTTGATTCTGGATACTCAACATGGTCAAGTTCTCCATCTTACCATGAATTTGGAACCAGTTGGCAGTACAAGACCACACCCGCACCAGGAACAACAACGTGGTTGGGTCCGGTGATTGAAACAGCTGACGATGTTCTTTCAGTCAACATGGAGACTCTTTGGTCAGCAGCATCAATTGGCGATCGTGTTGATTACTGGGTCTCAGCGGACAACGGTACGCATTGGGTTTCTGTCGAGTCGAATACTACAGTTCATTTCCAACATCCGGGTAAAGAATTGGTATGGAAGGCTACATTGATTGGTTCGACTGCAGTCTCTTGGTGGGTTGACCTTGAGTACGCTACGGAGTATGAATCAAGCGGTACATGGATTTCTCCAGCCAAGCCCACCGGTACGAAGGTAGGCAAAGTTCGTCCAGTTTGGTCAGCTACAACCCATCCAGCCACTTCGATTTCGGTCCAAGTGTCAAATGATGACGGCTCAACTTGGCAGCCTGCTGAAAATCTCTTGGAAACAAGCTTCTCAACAGACGGTGCAGGCAATGTTCTTCGTTATGCAGTTACTATGACTTCAACTGATCCAGTTGAGACGCCAATGGTGGACAGTCTTGAGTTGTTCTACGAGGAAGGCTATCCTGATCGTCCAAGAATCGATGTAGGAGGAGACGGAAATTTCGATTGGGAGAGCATTCTCTTCCTGAATGAATCATCAATTGATGTCAGTGATGATTCAATCGTGGGTGTTGAAGTCGATTACCAACCGACGTTGGTTGATGCATTCAATGATTTCATACCAGATAACGGTGAAGGGATTGTTGAGGTTCCGCTTGCAATCAAGGCACAAACCTCTGGACGTGTGAAAATCACAAACATCGATATCGCTTACAAGATGAATACGCATGCAATAAGTGCCGCATTCGAAGGTGGAATGGCAGCACCTGATGGAATCGCTCGGAATCTCATTCTCAAGGTTGCACATGGGGATGAAGTCAACTTCGTTACCGAAGTTACCGCATCCATCAACAACTCTCACGGAGACAATCCTACCTTCAAATGGCAACAAGGCGATTCCTGCAGCACACTCAACGATGCCGGAGGTATCGTATCCTTCGATACTGCCAACTGTTCATCATCGCTGGATCAGAATGATGTGCGAACGATTCGAGTTCCGTTAACAGTGGATTGGAGTTGGGATGACGAAGCAGCCACCGAGGCACTTCTTACTGTCAAGGATTCGTTAGGTACTGCAGTCAGTAATTGGCAAACAGAAGACATGAAACTCCGAATTGAGAACGATATCCAACTCGATGGCTTGCAAGTCTTTGACGAAGATGGCAGACAACTTTTCGTCCAAGATTGGGTACGCGGGGGTCAGAATCTTTCTTTCCTTGGGAAAATTCACTTCCAATCCTCACAACTCTCTCCTCTCGCTGGTGAATTTGATTTGCGTGTTCTTGGACAAAACGTAACCTATGACGGCGATCCAATCGGACAACCTGTGGTCTTAGCTCAAGAATCCAATCCAAATTTTGGAGCCTACAATCTCACTTTCACCTCTCCAATTGAATCTTCTCCAGGTGGAATGGTCTTCTCAGTTGAAGCAATCAATCTGCCGAATGGTTCCTCTTTCACGAACCCAGGTTACAATACGATGCGACTTGTTCTCGATGGAAATTCTCCACTCGTTCTTAGCGTAACGCCTTCTGATCGTACAGAGCGACATGTTGGTCCCCCTGCACCTGGTGGACAAGCAATTGCTGTCAACATTCAGGATAGTGTCGACCCTCCTTCCCAAATCAGCCTTCACTACTGGGTTGGATGCAAATCAACAGTTGCTATAGGATGTCATGACTTCAATTTCGATGGCATGCCACAAGAAGATGAGTATGCTGAGAAAATTTTGTCTTCCCCCGACACGATTGCAGGTGGATTGAACATCTTCAATGGGCTCATTGACGATTCAATGCTTGTTCACGGACAAGTAGTTTCGATGTACGTCAGCGGAAAGGATGGGCAACAAAATCAGGTTGCTATGGGAGGAGGTCCTGTCTGTCCTCCATCTCCACAAGTCTGCGGATATGCCCCTGGACAAGTGATGCCCAATTGGGATGCAGACGTATCAACCTATCAGATCCGCCAAGAATTCGAGCCAGTTGTCGATCTGACCAACTCAAGCATCATAGGCCATGAGGATGAACAACCGCTCCATCCTGGAGTAATGTATACTGCCCAAGTTGTTCTCTCTGACCGAAACGGTTGGGATGATATCCAATTTGTCCAGTTCGCGCTTGGCGAGGACGTTAACGATGAGGAAACTTCAATCTTTATCCAGCTTGAAGAGGATGAGAATGGCATGCCAAAGGCACGACTCGAATCCGGTGGTGAATTCATTGCCGTATCAAATCTTTATTCGCAAGTTTCTACATTCGGCGATGACGAGAATCAACTTCTCATCCGAGCACGATTCCAGCTTACGTGGTCCTTCCCTGAATCGTACGATACAAACGGTGACGAGCACTTCATCCCAATTTTGAAGGTAACAGATAAACCGTGCAATGAAGGAGAAACGACTCCTTGTTATTCGAAGATTAGCGGGCTGGGCTCCAATGCATGGAGTCTCGATAATGACTTCCGTTTCTATACAGAGCCTGGTCACATCAAGGCTGTTGAACTACGCGACGGTACAAACCACTACAACGATGAATCAGAGGAGACACTGATTGGTAGCGGACAAGCATTGCGCGTTACGGGTCGTGTTTTGTTTAGTGAAGATGAAACCCCCGCACCACCCGGTTCATTTGATGTTGTCTTTGGTGACTTTGATCACGTGTGGAAGACTTCACCCCGCGAAAACGGTGAGTTCAGTCTCGATTTGTTGGTGCCATCTGTCAACTCCGGCCACCTCGATTTGCGATTACGCCTCGATGATTTACCAGGTTTGGCTCAAGACGAGACCGATCCTCTTCCACGTGTTCGTTTTGCAGTTGACAGTTCAAACCCAACCATTGAAACAGTAATGTTGAATGAAGTTCCAGCAGGTTCACCTCTTTCGATTGGTGGGGCGAATTCTCTCCAAGTTATGTTGGAGACTGTTGATGACAACGGTTTCGATTTGAATAACCCTGCCGTTTTGCATTACAGAATCCGAGCAGGTGAGGCTGAAATCTCTCGTGGAGCAACAGCTTTACCTGAAACTCTTCCATTCGGAGATCAATTCTTTTGGACTGGTGAAATTGATTTGACTGATATGGGTGCGACCACTTTGTTGCCATCCTATGTTGTCGATATCTGGGTTTCTGGTTCTGATGCAACTGGTAATCCGTTTGAAACTCAAAACAACAACATTGACGAACCATTTGCAACTTGGCCACTGTCATTACTTGGTCCAAGTATTTCGTTTGACCATCCCGAGACGGATGTCGGTTGGAGCAATCCAAGCCCAACCCAAGGTGAGGCTTCAGAACTTGAAATCAGTGTTCTCAATCAAGGCGGAAAAGGAGATGTAGCATTCATTCTTCAGCGATTGGTCAACGATGGAAACTGGAATGAGGAAGCCAATACGTCACTCCCGGTCTCCGCTGGAATAACAGCGGTTGCTAAAATCCCAGTCGTTGCTGAAGTAGAAGCAGGAGAATCCCAAGCTTACAGATTGCTCGTGCTCGTTGATGGCGTCGAAATGGACCGTTACAATGTTGATCCACTTATTGTCAAGAAAGATACTGCTCGAGATGGAAGTGCTCTTGCTCAACAAGCGAGCGATGGACAATTTGCAATTTTCATGTACCTTGTAGCGGTTGTTTCTCTGTCTGCATTCCTATGGATGCTTGTCATGTACAGGAAGATGAAGTATGGCGAGGATGATGAATTCGAAGCCGATCAAACCGATGTTGTTGCAGAGGATATGCAAGCCAAGACTGTTCCTGAACTCAAGATTGATTCAGTTCCAGCGCCTATGCCTGCTCCAATCCCAGCCCCAGTTGCAGCGCCACTACCTAAGCCTGCTGCGCCTGTAAATCAACTGGACCCGAGGGGCATAGCACCTCTTCCACCTACTGGTCTTCCAGAAGGTTGGACTCAGGAACAATGGAATCACTTTGGTTGGCAATACATTGAGGGATTCTCAGCAAAGAAGTAGAGGCTAGTCGAATGTCGACCACTGATTCCATGGTAACGCTTCAGGAGCGTATGGTCAATCTGATTGGTCAATTGACAATGCCTGTTGCAGAAGTTGCACTCGTTCTCCAACACCATATACAGGGTTTGGTGAAATCATTAACGGAGTATGCTACGAAAACAGGGGTCTCAATCAATGAGCGAGTGGCGCATCCGTGGCCTATTGATACATCAGATGGAGCATCCTCAAGTTCACTTACATTTGATGTGGACAAAGTACTCAAGATTGTTGATCAAGATCGAATGGATATTCTTTCAACGCTCATTCGAGTCACCTTGGTTGAGACTGAAATGGATTTGATTGAGGGAATCTTGGCTTTACGGTCATGGGAACAACTCGTACGCCAGCAACTTGCTGACGCAACTGGGCCAGGTCAATTGTTCTCACCGCTGGAATTGCCAGAGGAATGGTAAATTCGTGATATTTTAGAACAACCAAGGTGTGGGGAGAGCATGAAGAGCAAGAGACTACTGGGTTTGTTTCTTTCTTGCTTGATGATTTCCATTCCTATGTCCGGGTGCACTTCGGAGTTGAAGGAAATACTTGGAGAATCGTGGGGAGTCCCCGGTGGATTAGCGCTCGCTTGTCTTCGCGATGATGCCTACAGAGAACTCGTCATTGAAATCGACCATGCTCCTGGCTACAACCCTGAATCTTCGACAGTTAGCCTACTGAAGGAACGACTTGGGCAAGTATGTGACAAGCCAGATGGTATCCGAATTGAGTTGAATGAAGTCAACTTTGCTGAAACATCAACATGGACTGCTACAAAAGTTCGAGAGATCGGTCATGACACCATGGATGCACCTCCACAAACATCGGTCCTTCGTTGGCATGTGATTATGCCTCAAGGAACATATTCTGATGACAGTGTTCTCGGTGTTGCAGTTGATGCTTCTACAATCGCATTGTTTTCGGATTCCATTGATGATGCAACATCCATCTTCAATCCGAGAATTTCGTCAGAGGATATTGAAAACAGTGTTATGGTTCACGAGTTTGGTCATCTTTTGGGATTGGTGAATCTCGTTTACACATCACCTGCAAATCATGAGGATTCGGAACACCCAGGGCACTCGAATAACGAGGATTCAGTAATGTACTGGGCCATTGAAACCGTTTCAATCAGCGCATGGTTTGCTGGAGATCTACCAACCGCCTTTGACCAGGATGATCTTGATGATATGGAAGGTATGAAATCCGGAGAACTTGCGACTACAGATCAATTGTGGCGTCCTTAAGCAGACCGCGCAGACGATACAATCACTGTGGCATCTCGCCAAGCATCATAGATGGACCATAGCCACAATGGAATGTAAAGTACAATTGTTAACGCCAGTGGAATCTGCAACAGTGTCCAATCAAATGCACGTTGGTGTTTTCGATTGAAATGTTGGCCAAGAAAGAATCCGGGAATTGCCGCTAGGAGCGCTGCAAGCACTGGGCGAAAAGCTCCCCACATGCCAACGCCAAGGAATATTTCTCTCCAAATTTCTGTGATGAGGCGCCATGGCTTCAATTTGGATTGACCTGTTGCCTCCATACGCCTCAACGTTTGGTTCATGTTCGGGTTTGTCAATCTGTTGCCAATTTGTCAGCATAATCAAGAACATTGAACGATAGCATCACCCATGCCAAGAGTCCTTCTTACTGGATTTGGGCCATTTGGTGAGCATGAAGTCAATCCTACCGAAGCCATTGTCCAGTCATTCCCCTCCCTGATTCCAATAAAAAATCCATTTGGAAAGGGGTCTAGTGAAGTTTCAATCGAAAAGCGAGTATTAACTGTTGATGAATTGGGATCTCAATGGACTGCACATGAATTGGCCTCTCGCGAATGGGATGCTATTCTTCACCTTGGTTTGTGTGGGCAATGTACACGTCCACGAATCGAAGTTCGAGCACAGGACAAGCTTGACATGCGTATTCCTGACAATGAAGGTCGCCAAATCAACGATGCTACACTAAACGATTCTGGTGACTTACAAACTTCTGTTCCGGTTAAGAAGTGGAGCGTTGGGGATTGGGAGATGGATGTTGAGGTATCGGACGATGCTGGACTGTTTATCTGCAATGAGACATATTTTCGGACGCTTGAAGCATTGAAAGCACATCAGTTCGCAATTCCTTGTCTCTTTCTACATCTTCCATCTTCAGACCATCTCTCCAAGCAAGATGCGTCAAAACTTGTTCGAAAGATGCTTGCTCACATGTTGTATAAACCATCCATTCAGGTGGCAGCGGGTATTTTCACTTCAGAACGTGGTTTCTTAGCGATGAAACGTGGGAAGGACGAACCTAAGGCAGGGAAATGGGAGTTTCCTGGAGGCACCGTTGAATCCGATGAAACGCCGGAAGATGCTCTTTTGAGGGAGCTCGATGAAGAGTTGGGGCTTGAAGCAAGCATCATCAAAAAAGCAGGCGTGTGGAATTACAATTATCCTTTCATTCATGTTCAGATTCATGGATACATTGTAGAGTCATCAAGTTTAGATGACCTTCAACTTAGAGTTCATAGTGAAATGAAATGGATATCAAATCAGGATGATTTGAACTTGGACTGGTTGGAGGCTGACATTCCTATTGTCAAAGAACTTCTCAACCAAATTCATTGATGCCACGTTGAAACATCACCACTTGGGTCCATAGCAGACTCATCATGCAGTTGTCGTGGTACATTTTGACGTCCTGAATGCCATGTCGATGCTTCAATCCAATCTCCGAGCCCCATGCCAGTTAGTTCGATATCAAAACACCCTCCAAGAGGTGTATCCTCATATGAGAATGAGACTTTCCCGGCAAAGGCGGCAAGACGTGAGATTCGAAAAGTGGTGGTCTGTCCCTCAAGTCGATTTCCCATCGCATCCATCGCAGTATCAAGAATGGCTTGTGTTCTAATTTGTTCAAGAAATACCTCAAAAGAGAGGTGCTTGCATTCAATGCTTCGATGTTGATTTGTAGGGAACGTCTCAACTTCAAATTCTCCAATTTCAGCATCAGGAAACAATGCATGAATTGCACTTTTGATGTTGTTGACATCATCGCCCGGTCTTAGTTCGGTTCGTAATGTAATCTCGATACCTTCGTCTCTTCCGTTGTAGGTCAACGGCTTCAGGTCCATACTTCGAGCAAAGAGAAACCGCTTTTCAACCTGTTTGTTGATGTGAAGTATCAAAACAGATTTGCAACAGAGCCAAACAATGCGAACGTCGAAGCCATGGTTGGCGACAATTCTTCCAGTTCTCAACGAGGAGGGGCACATCGAGGCATGTTTGCAATCCCTCCTTCGCCAGTCAATTCCTTCTGATGAGCACATTATTGTGGTTCTAGATGGTGGTTCTACCGATCGAACAAAAGATATTGTTCAGACCATCTTGGATGGCCTTGATTTGGACGAGCAACCGTTAATTCAACTGTTTGACAACCCGAATCGTTTTGTTCCTCATGCACGTAATTTGGCATTGCAGAACCTTCCTGATTCCGTGACTCATTTATTGGAATTCAATGGCCATATCGAAGTTGAAACCGATCATCTCTCACGAATGAAAGACATTTGGTTTCGATTAGAGAACGAACATCCTACTCTTGCAGGACTCGGCTGTAGAGTTGTTGGTTCACAATACGACCAAAGCGTTGTAGAATCAATTATTGATTCGACACTCAGAAGTCCGTTTGGAGGTAGTACTGGCCAATTTGCAATCTTCGAGAACGAAGGCCCAACAAATGTTCCTGCCTTTGCTCTCCATCGGCGTTCTGCTTTGGAAGCCATTGGTGGATGGGATGAGTCCTTCTTGACCAGCCAGGACAGTGACTTGAGTATGAGATTGAAAAAGGCAGGATATTCTCTATTCCGGACACCAGATGTTGTTGTTAAAATGAGACGGAGAACGTCCTACAAAGCGTGGTTTTTGATGAGCCATCGTTATGGTTTTTGGAGGACGAAAGTATTGTTAAAACACCCGAAACGGCTTGTAGTACGCGAATTGTTACCACTGTTTGGACTCATTCTAACATCTATCCTTTTCGCAACCAATCCTAGCTTTGCTACTGTTCCAATAGGGGCCTACCTATGTGTTCTTTTCTTCTCGGGAATCCTCAACGTTCGAAAGGGACTCTCTCATGTTCTTGGTGTGCCACTCGCTCTTCTTCTTCTTCACATTGGATTTACATTTGGTCTGATTGATGGTTTGGTGCGAAAAGGTCGTGCATCTCGAGACCGCGGTTGAATCAATAAAGGCGAATGCATAAGAAGACTACGTCCGAGTGGAAGGTATGGCAACACGACAGTCCACCTCGTTCGGACTATTCCTGATGCCGATTCTTGTATTTGGATGTCTACAAATTATTGTCACACCTCTTGGTGATATCTTATCCCTTTCATGGGTGTACGTACTTGTTTGGTACGGGTTAGGAGTTCTCATTGGGTATTTGTTGCTTCGAAAAACTCGTGTGACCAAAGACCATGAATTCCGTCGTTCTGAGATCATGAAAAAGATGAAGCATGTTTACGATGCTGAGGCAAAAGGCGTGTGGGAAAGGGAAACAACCCTGCAAAGTGATGTTCAACTCAATGCAACAAATCTCAATGCGAAGATTGGTTCATTTGGCCGAGAAGCGCCTGAACTTGAACTCGATCAAGAAGTGAAGTCTGAAGTACAGATGTTGACTGAGCAAGGATTCGTCCAGAAAGCTACACGCCGAATGAGCGGTGATGGTGTAGAAAATGCTGATTCCGTTGATTCCACTGTTGGTTCAGTTCGAAAGAAAAGCTGGATGGATGGAATCATTGACAACATTTTCAATCTCTTTGGCAGAGATAAGGAGGCTGAGCGTGAACAGCAGCATCTACGCCGTCTTCGGGCGAATGCTGATCAAACACCGGTCATTGCCCAACGACCAATTGCTCCAATTAAAGAATCGGTAACTCCGGAAACCAACACGAATGAAACGTTAACCATGACCTCAATGAGCGATGATGGTGGAATAATATCATCAACACTCCAAGAACCCAAATCAATACCAATTCAACGAAAGGAATCCATTGAAGACCTCGCAATGCTAGGTGGAAGAGCCCCTGCACAATCCTCTACTCATACCTCAGGAGGTTGCCCTTCATGCGGTTCGGCAAACCCACCATCCGAACGGTATTGCCAATCTTGTGGAATGTCTCTCTCTGCATAATTTCAACGTGAGGTTTTAGTGGAGCGCCTGTTGGCGTGGAATAGGTGGAACATTGGCAGACAAACGAGACTACTACGAAGTCCTCGGTGTTGAACGTTCTGCAACAGAAAAGGACCTGAAAAATGCATTCAGGCGGTTGGCTCGACGTTATCATCCTGACCGAAGTGAAGAGGCTGATGCTGAAGAGAAATTCAAAGAAATCCAGGAGGCGTATGCCGTCCTATCTGATGGTGAAAAGCGGGCACATTACGATCGTTTTGGTCACAATAGTCCTGCTGGAAATCCATTCGGTGGGTTTTCTGGGGGAGGATTCAATATCAATCTTGAAGATTTACTTGGTGGTGATTTCTTTTCTGGATTTTTCGGTGGAGGTCGTGGCCGATCACGAGAACGAAGGGGCTCCGACATCCTTGTACGTCATAGCATCGATATGGCAACTGTGATCACAGGTAGTGAAGAATCGATAGAACTTGATCTTCCCTCAGAGTGTACAACATGCAAGGGTAGCGGAGCCAAGGATGGTAAGACCACAACATGCACAAATTGTCAGGGGCAAGGAAGGGTTCGTGTCCGCCAACAAATAGGTCCATTCGTTAATGAAGTCATCCAGGATTGTAGGGAGTGCGATGGTAGCGGTTCAATGATTGACTCACCTTGTGGAGATTGCTCAGGCCGTGGGCATCGAGTTGAAACGAAAACGATTCGGTTTAATGTCCCTCCTGGAGCAGAACATGGAACACGGCTTCGACTACGTGGTCAAGGTCAACCAGCAGAACGTGGACAAGGATCTCAAGGAGATCTTCTCATTGAAATCGAAGTACTAACCCACCCGTGGTTCGAACGAAATGGTTCTGATTTGATTATGTCTCTTCCACTTGGTTATCCTGATTTAGTCCTAGGTACAAAAGTGACGATTGACCATATTGATGGCAAGAAATTGGATATTGTCGTGCCAGCGCGTTCCTCAGCAGGGCATACGCTCGAGATCAAGAAACGAGGACTTCCTCATATGCGGCGGAGTGGACGAGGAGATGTTGTCGTCTTGCTCAAACTCCATGTTCCTGACAAGTTGTCTAAGGCGGATAAGAAGCAGCTTGACTCGATGAAGAGTAGCCTCAATCCTGAAGATCAAGTACAACGAATATTGGATGATGCTGCCGAACGAAGAGCAAACGAGTGATCACTCTTCTTCATCAAAGCGGGTCAACGTAGTAGGGATTTTCATTGCCCGAGGGGCGCCATCAACTTGCCCGTTAAGTTCGATATCCACTTGTGTGGCTTCGCCTTCCAAATCGATGGTCAAGAAAATCGTTGTTCCTTTGGATACAGTGTCGATGAATACTTCTTCGCCCTGATGCAATAATCGAGGCTCAACGTGATCAACACTCAGTGCCTGGCCATATGGTGCATCAAATCGGAATGCTGCAATTTCCCACGTTTCTTTCTCAGTATTCAAACCAACCAATACAGGCCAATTGCCAAGTGATTTTGCCAATCGAGGATCAAGGTTCCAAACCGCAACTGAGGTCCCATCCGTTGTGTAGATTTGTCGTGGCTCTCCCCACGACGTGATTGCAGAGTCCCATGGTAAAGTTGCGACAGCTTCGAGTGATCGAACTAGAGATTTACGGCTTTGTTGAGGCGTTTCTTTGCCTTCATCGAGAAGTTTTGTAAGAAGGTCAAGCCGTTCTCTCAAGGCTCCAACCTCCTCAGCAATGCGTTTTGTTCTCCTGATGGAGTAAAACAGGTACACGGCCGGAATCATCATTCCAAGTCCTAAGATCCAGCGAACTGCAGAACCCCAGAACTTGGCTTCATCCGAAGGGGCAAACCACGGTTCTTCACCAATCTCAGTTGTTACCTTCGTAATGGTAATTTCGTATTCAAGAGCAGGGAGATCGTTGCCCCATGTTTGATTGCTCAGGACCGATTCATTTGCATGATACAGTTCAATTAGATGCATACCAGGACCCACTGAGATGTACAAATCCATGTCATTTGTAAACAGGTCTGGAGTAAGTGGGTATTCCTGAAGTCTCTCCATTGTTTCTTGGTCAAATTCGCTTACTTTGGCGATGAGATTTGGGCTGTTTCCATCGATGACAACGTGCAGTCGATGCTCAGAATCGACCCATCCGTCAACCGAAATGAAGAACACATC
>VMHT01005861.1_pt1 | contig 12279 bp, 16 predicted proteins | sample 4693611 | NCBI WGS metagenome assembly VMHT01 (sample SAMN12280063, study PRJNA550983) | marine metagenome | isolation source: seawater sampled from same location over 5 years 0.02-0.2 micron viral filtrate | place: USA: collected off the coast of southern California halfway between the port... ...
GCTAACGCATTGAAAACGATTAGATAAATTTGATTTGGATTCTGACTCTCGATCCATCATCTAAACAATCAAACAAGAGCCGTACTTCACACATTTGTACTACTCTATCCACTTTTCACCAACATGGGACGCACCACAATGGCAATGAAGCGTGAACGCATGAAGCGGGAAGCGGAACAGAAACGCATTGAACAAGAACAACAGGACAAAGAACGCCGTGAGAGACTCATTGAAAAACTCAATGAAGACAAGCGACAATGTTACATAGAAGTGTACGGTCCAGAGTGGGAAAATGAAGACTTTGAAGAAGACGAAAGAGATGAAGAAAGAAATGCCCGAAAACTTCGGGCTTTGATGATTGAGAGGGGATTGCTCAAGCCACGCGTTTAAAATGATTTAAAAAAAATGTTGTTTATTATATATGGAATTCAAAACAAAATATCAGTATGGAAAGCAATCTGAGAAAGATAGTCTGAAAGATTTACAGAAATTTTTTTGTCAAGATTTAAGACATGATCCTCAGAAGTACGCTCATTTTGACTTTGTCTCCGACAAATGTATGGTTGAGCTTAAAAGTCGTAGAGATTCGTCTTTAAGTTATGACCATAACAATAAACGGATAGTTTTTGCTGGTAAAAGAAGTGGACCCGATGATTTACTTTTTGATAAAGTAAAATTGGATTTTGTTCAAAATTGTAAACGAATGTATCCCAATGATGATAGAGAGTATTATGTCGTTTGGAAGATTGATGGTAGATACTTTAAATGGAAAGTGGAGTTCAATGATGAAAATAAAGATATTTATCATTATTGGATCCCGGAAAAAATGGAAAAAGTACAAAGAGAAGATGGAAATGATTACAGGGTAAAAGTTGTGAGAGTTTTCATTGAAAATATTCAAGAATGTATTATTGCTGACTCTTAATATAAACAGCATTTTGTGTACCGATATCATGACCGGCTATATGTGCCATTTTTTGTTGTTCTTCATTTTTAACACGAAACTTATCTGAAAGTACAGCTTTTCGAATCATTGTACTCGAGACTCGCTTTCCGATAAGCTTTTGACTGACTCTCAATAGTAGAGCAGAAATTGTATTCCGAGACATTGCTTGACCGGTTTGTGTCAAGAATAGTGTTTGACCGGTCTTCACACCCGTCGCTTTGATATACATTCGGAGTACTCGCTTCAAACTCTCGGGTACTTCAATCTCCTTTGTACCATAAGTCTTATCAGTCTTATAATTATTCAAAATAAGCTTCATATTATTTGTCTTGTGGTTAGTATTCAAGAGATAATTATAGTTCATTTGTTCATCATTGGGAGTCTTCTTCAAGTATGATGGTGTGGCAAGAATCATATCTGACATATCATTGCGAGTGGGTAGATGAATCAGCATTTGGAAAATAGTGTACACAACTAGAATCTCACGCTCCTTTGGAGTCATGTCTCGCTTACTCTTCAACTTCTTATCACGAATTTCAAGCTCAAGCTTACCAAGCAGTTTTTGTAGTTCATCCATGGTTGGAAAATTATCTTTTTGCTTATCTGAAATAACACCCGTCTTTTGCTCATCCACATACTGTTGATTAAGCTTATCACGAAGTGTGCTATAATTCTCAATGAGTGTATCATATCTATTATCAAAATTCAAAGCCATCAAAAGTACAATAATTGCGTTGTACGCATTTCGAACCGATGTAAATTTAAGATCTTTCAGCTTTTCATTTACTGATTCAATATCCAATAGGAAATCATAATTATCTGTCTCAAATTGCTTTTTAAGCTTGGCTAGTTGTGCTACATACTGCTTCAATGTTGATTCCTTTGCTTCCGGTCGCGATACTTTGATAACTTCTAAAACATTATTAATCTCAAGTTCTGACATTTCTATATATATACATAGATAATTATTTTTAAGTATTAATCTAAATATTTGTTTAAAAAGTACCGATTTTTAAATTATAATTCATAGAAAACTAAAAGTGTAAATTTTACACCGATTCTGAAAAAAGTATTTCAAAAATAAAATCATAGATGGATAGAATTGGATGGGGTGTAAATTCTACACTTCTGAAATTTAAATTTGATTTGGGTACAGATATTGATTCTATATGTATCCACTCCGTATAAATAGATTGTCGGTGTATTAATATCTATTCTTGCGTTCAAAAGTTACTTAAAAATAAATATCTAAGTATATATATAGAAAACAAACAATGGACAACAATCAAGAAATTCCACGCACTATCAATCCAATGAATTATTACACCGAGCAACAACTCATTAACTATTATAAGATTGGCAAACATCTCCAAGAAAATGATGCTAGATACAAAAATAGAATTTTGAATCTGATTAAAGATTATGTTGTGGACCAGCAATATGGACCGAATCTCAAAGAAAATGCGTCGGGTTCAGATTTCAAGAAGAATCTTATGCGTAGCATCAATGAATATGAAAAAACGGGTATTATGAAAGATAAAGTACATGATCTACAAAGATATGGACTTATCATGAGACTTATGAAACTTAATGAACAATTGAAAGAGGGAAAAGATTGTGTTCCAGAAAAAGTAAAGATTAATGTTGATATGAGTCAAAAATGCGCTCAGTTAGAAATTTCAAACGCTCAACTACACGCAAAGAATATATCACTCGAATCCGAATTGAAAAGAGTGAAACAAATCAAAGGAATTGAAACTGGTGGTGGTTCAAAAGTATTCAAGAAAAAGACACCAAAAAAGGATGTGGGTATAGATTTTGCTCCGTGGTTCAATATTGATTTTAAAGAAATTATTAATGAAAATCCATTTGAAGCTGTTGAATATGTAGACCAAGCACTCCAAACATTGAATGAAACTATTATTCATCATGAAAATAAATTCAAAGATGAAGCACAAATGGATGAGATGGCTTGTTTGTACGGAAACTGTGTTGATAATTGGAAAGAAGAAGTTGAAGAACTCTATTCCGAAGATGGCGCCGATGAACAAGAAGAAGATAGAATACTAAAATTGTTTGATAGATATTACCATCCAATCAAAACAAGTTTTCTAGAAGAATCCGAGGGACAATATAATCCACCCAATGAATCAGACTAAAATTTCAAGTGTATCAAAAGCATCTTTTATCTTAATAAACATTTCAGCATTTCCACTTGGCTTGTCTGGATGATATTCTAAAGCTTTTTTTCTGTACTGGCATTTCAAGTTTTCAATTGTTAATGGTGGTTCAATCTCAAGTAGCTCCATTGATCTTGATCGTTTGAGATTTGTATCTCCACATTCGGGAGTATTATTGGATGTGTAATAATGTTTATTATATGAATCATGTCTTGAAATTCTATGGACATAACAATTACAACTTCTTAATGATTGTACATTGTATCCAGTGTATGGACATTGTACTCCACTGGAATATGGGTCACGGCGAGTAACTATTTCATCTTTGAATAAAACATAATTAACTCCCATCCAATAAAATATATCAAGATTTTATTCCCCAATAATTATTTTTGTTGTTGTTGTTCTTGAAGAATTTCTTCCACAACATTGAAAGTTACACTTCTTGATTTTTCAATCTTGAATAGTACAGTTGATTGTTCCGAACAATGAGCGTATGAACCATCTGGATCATGGATAGAACAAGTAATTGAAGCCAATCGTAGTGGCTTTGTCACTGTGAATTGGAGTGATGATTCTTGTCCAAAGTAGAAATCTCCGTCTCCATTAATCTTATCCACAATTCCAATAATTGGCATTGTTGTATTATTTACTTTACCACCAATGAATGGAGCTTCTTGTAATATATTAGATCGGATTGTATAGTACCCTCTTATCATTCTTGTGGGTAATTTCTCAGCAACAATCTTTAATGATTCAGTCTTCTGTTGGATTGGTGGATAATAATCTAGTAAAAATTGAGTAGCTCCCGATTTGTAAATATGTGAGACTATCGGCATCATGTTACTATATAATGGTATTCCAAATGAATTCTGAACATAGATCTTTGAATCACCTCTGTCTATCTCAGCATTTGTAGTTATCAAAGATAAATCATTCCGATTATTTGTATCTATTTTATTCAATCTTGTATTTCTTGTTGAATTGAACTGGTCATATGTGAATCCAAGTAAATCCCAGAGTGAACCAATCCACTCTTCTTCACTTAATTTGAAATCTCCGATAAAGATTCCACAGTGTGAATCATATACGACCCATGGCTGAAGATTTTTATTTAAGTTTGGTATAGCAGTACTTGATATTGTGGGATCATCTACTATGTATGGTTTTCTCTCGGGAGTCCAATCATTCAAATATTCTTTTGGATTGATTGTGTACATTACTGCTCCCGCATCAGTTGATGTGCTGGGAGGATCTGTTAATTGGGGATTAGACACACGATTATCATTGGGAATATTTAATGGAGTGTGTAATCCACTAAAATAGAAATTTGTTCCATCATACGATAATGCTGGATTATCCGCTCCAAGATATAATTTATTTACATATTTAGAACCATCTAAGTATGTTGTGGCTACTTGGTCTCCAAGTGGATGGATACCGTAGTCTCCAACATCTTTTGTTACTTGATATGAACTCAATACTGGTGAGTATCCAGCGTACGGTAGAATATAATTCATTCCCGGAGCATTGAAATGTAAATCAAATCCACATTTGCGCCCATCTTCAATTTTTGTATCTCCCGACGCATTCAATAATTCTGTCCACAAGTCTGTATTCACTCCGTTGTTTTCAGTTCCTCTCAATGTTATATATCCAAGACTATCATGACCGATGATTCCATAACTAAATTTTGGACTCGCTTCTAATTGTACTCGTGGGAAGAATTGATTCAATGATGGATCATTTTCATAGTAGATTGGAAGTAGCGCAGAATGTACTCTATTATTCTGATTGAAAGTTCTGTCTGAATAATATGAGTCTCCAAGTGCTGCTTCGGAGTTAACATTTGAATATGTCATAGAAGCATTTTTGAAACGATTCATATGAATCCATCTTGAATTATTGATTGTATCTGCGTCACTATAATCATTTGTGGATTCTTTGAAGTAATCCCAAATCTCTGGATAGAGTAATTGGGCGTCAAAAAAAGCTTTCAATCGGTTCACATTTGTTTCATTATAGAATAAATTAAGTGAAAATCTATTTGTATTATTCAGCCATTGGAATTTCAATTCTGCGCCTCTTATTCCTTCGTAGAAATCCGGGTTATCAACATCAAAGTACTTTCGATTGATATCCAGTCCAGTCTGATACAACTCCGGTCTCTTACATCCAATAATGTGATATTGTGATAGATAATCATATCCAGAGCCATTTGTACTTGCCGCTCCACTCAAATTAAAGTATTCATCAAATGCGTCTTTTATGACTCCAAAATCAAATGTTTTTGTTGAACCCGTATGTACTGATCGGAATTGATTGGCAACATTGAATGGCTTATATGTTTCAGTTGTAATTGTTCTATAAAATGATACGGGTGTTTCAAGTTCTCCAGCTGGCATACTTCCATTATATGAATATTTATGTATCTTTTCTTGTGTAATATTTTGAAGTTGTCTTGTGACTTCCGACGCAATGTACTCTGGTGAATTGAATCCAGCGGGTAAAGTAATTGATTTTAATTCTTTAAATACTGAGTATGAAGCATTCTCTGGATCTCTATTTCTTCCAAGCTTATCATTGTAATCTACACCCGCATTTGAACTATTGAAGAATCCACCAAGTTGTCCACTTGCGGATGATTCAGTATAATATGTATTATCTCTCATCATAATTGTATATTTTCCATTATCATTGAGTGGTTTGTAATGTCTATTGGTACCGTCATCAAGAGCAAAGTATTCAGATTTAAATGAGAATGGATCGGATTCGACCTTTTTGAAATAAGTTGACATTCCCGCATCTTCGGTGTCTGATTCCGTCCATTGTAGATCTCTTGTCTTTCCACTCTTATACCAATAGTTACGAGGGAGATGAATATAGTTATGTGCGTTGGCTGTTTGATAATATTGTGTAGTGAAATTCAATGTATCATCTCTCATATAAACTTCCGTATCAGAAGCATTCGAGGATATGATTTCATAATCTGATGGAAGATGTGTTGAAGCATTTTGATAATTTACATTCGTAGTTGTATATGTTTTCTTATATCCAAGATTGACTCCTTTGATCTCTATGGAAGAAGACTGTCCCGCACCCCTCTCAGAAACCATGGCTCCAAAGACAGATACTTTATCTCCGGGTGTAAGTGTAGCAATATCTGTTAAGTTTGAAGTCCATAAAGCAAAGTTTTCATTATTCTTTGATTTAGCCTCTTCTGAATGTAATCGACTACATTCAATCACTTTAATATCAGTATACTGATTTGCCATTATATATATTTACTTATATAATTATTTTAAATTGAATTTTTTCTTGTAATTAGATATATTAGTTTTTAATGATTGAGAATCTCCCCACAAGATATAGTACGACAAGAAAGCCGGTGACATATAATTCTGATTTTTTAGATACACTTTGTGTCGTTTTCGGTATCTCTCTCGTCTATCTTTATCTTTGTGGATCGTGTAATCAGAATATCGGGAGTCACCAAACTGTGATACTTTGATTCGTTTCCCTTTGTCATCAAAGAATTCTGCTTTCCATTTCTTATTTTTGGCTGTACCTTTTGACACAACTAGTTTGACCATAATATTATTAATATTTATATTTTTTTTTACATAAAAATAATATTTGAGTAATATATAAAATGAGTGTTGAACTTGAACAGCAGCAGACTTCTGAGCGTGAGAGACTACTTGATTTACTTGATAATGATGCCGATGAATTTGAAGAACTGATTCGTGAGCCTCTTGAGGAGAAAGATCGCAGTGATTTGTACTTAAAGGGGGTGGATGTGTTTCGCTTACATGAAGAGATATCGGACATCGATGAGCTAGTAGACTTTTTATTTAAAAAATATCCAGAGAAGAAAATATCAAAGAAAGTATACGTAGCAAAGGATGAGCCACAGTAAAATCACTATTGAACTTACCCCCAAACAATTGAATCTAATCCAAAGGGAATTGGTTAAACTTGGTAGAGGTGATCTTATAGAGATTCTGGAAAATAATAAAGACGAAGAATATAAGCCCCCGCCCCCCAAAAAGAAAATAAAAGAATTTTATGAATACTATTCTGGTACCGATGATGAAGATACTTACACAGTAGATGATGTAGAAGTTGATGAAGATGGATTTTGGTCACTCAAAGAATAACCGAGTGATTCAATCAACTTATATCTTTCTGGAAATTTATCTTGAAATAGATCAAGCTTATTCAACTTACGGTAATAATAAAATGAATTGCGAGCAATCGCAACATCACGATTCTCATGATATCTTTCTCTCTTTACATCTTTATTTTTATGATAATGTTCCCGAGCTCGAGTACGATTCTTTTCTACAAACTCTGGATCATCTTTCCTCTTTTGATAGCGTTCTTTATCCTTTTCACGCTTATTCTTGTACGATGACAAAATTCGTTGGATTTGTTCTTCATTGAATGTTTCCATTTTCTATATATATATAGATTTTATTTCTTAAATATATTTTCAAGAATTTCTCTCATCTCATCTGAGATTTCAATATTCAATCTATTATCGTCTCTCGCAAATTGTAATTTATCAACAGTATTTTCTCCGTGCTGTACACACATCATCACATCATTAATATTTGTCAATGCTACTCTTGATTCCATTCCAGTAAAGAGATCGGCTCCCTCTCCTCTTGAACTTGATTCAAACTTACAACTTGCTCTATAAAACTTCTTCGTCATCATCATAGTGGCTTCATGAATCAATCTCTTGGTATTTCCACAGTCTATCGCATGTACAGCATAGTCTTTTTCTGACATACAAAAGATCATTTTATCACTTCCAACACATCCACACTTCAATAAGTTATTATCTCTTAGTGTCTCATAACTGTGTTGAATATATGATGGAAAGTATACATCGTCATCATCCATAAAACAAAATATATTTGTGGAACAATGTTTCACAAGATTGTTTCTCTTTTCTCCAATGGAGAGTCTTTTATTTGTTTGAAGATATGTTAATTCAATTGGATGGATTTCTCTCTTAAATTCATCTATGTCTGTAATGAACCGTCCGTACTCAAAATCATCGGCTATAATTAGTTTGAGTCTATCGGCTGGATATGTTTGAGACTTCAGATTCATTACAAACAGTGGCAAAAATTTATGTCTGTCATATGTTGGAACGAGAATTGTTATTTCGGGATATTCCATTTATAATATAACATAGAAAATAGTTTTAAGTAAAATTATTTACCAGAACCAACTACTGGATTCCACTCGTTCATATTCTTTATCTTTTGTATCATTGATTATGGTTTTCTCAATTTCTAACTTGCGAAGATACATTTTTATTCCAGAGATATCACTCTTGATTGAATTAATAGATTTTTGTATTTCAAGTACACTCTCAATTAATTCTTCGATTGGCTTCTTTTTATTCACTCCAAGTGGATCAGACATATCTTATATTATTCAATATTTGAATTTCAAAATAAAAAAATTTAATATATAAATGGAAAAAATAACTTACAAAGGAATGACAAGAAATGTTCCAAAAAGATATTTATCTGGATTGAAAGGCAAAGAGAGACAAGCTCAAATCAAATCAATCTTTGAGGGAAAGCAGAGACCAAAGACATCTGCTCCACAAAGAAGATCCACTTGGACTGTTAAGTTTGATAAGAAGTACGGTAAGCAGTTGGATGAAATGAAAGGTGGGAGAAGTAAGAAAAACATAGCAAAAGTAACTGGTATTCCACTTGGAGCTGTCAATGCTGTTTTAAAAAAAGGGGAGGGAGCATACAAGAGTTCTGGTAGTAGACCCAATCAAACAGCACAGAGTTGGGCATATGCGCGTTTGTACTCTTATATTCTTGGAGGTCCCGCCCGTAAATCCGACGCAGAAATAACTAAAAAATATAAAGTGAAATTTTAATGTAGAATAGTATAAATGTCGACTGTTTTGGATTTGAAAACACCAAGAGATCTACCCGATGACATTGAAGATTGGAGTGAAGAGATAGAGGAGTTGTTGAGTGAGTGGGGTGAAATTTCGATGTGCTACGCATACTTACATAATTTCAGTCAAAGAAAATATAAAAGAAAATATCATCATTTCCAGATTCCAATTATTGTTTTATCTACATTGACTGGTACGGCAAATTTCGCAACAGATAGTTATGTTCCCAATCATCTTAAACAGGGCTTCTCTGCTGGTGTCGGTTCATTGAATATCTTCTGTGGAATTCTTGGTACACTATTAAGTTTTTTAAGATACTCAGAAATATATGAAGGACACCGTATTAGTGCTTTAGCTTGGAGTAAGTTATCTAGAAATATTGAGATTGAATTATCACTCCATGACAAAAAGAGAAAACCATGTAGAGATTTTTTAAAAGTGTGTCGGGCAGAATATGACAATCTTCTTGAAAGTAGTCCCAATGTTGATTTAGATATTATCGCAATGTTCAACAAGAAATTTGCTGATAAATATCCCGATGTACGTAAGCCAATTGTATGTAACGGTTTGAAGAGTATTACGCCATACAATCATCCAGTGGCTACTGCTCCCCCAAAAGAAGTTAATAATTCCGATTCTTCTGTGACGATTTCCGTTGAGCCGGATTTTTCCGCCCAACCCGAGCCCGAGATTTCTTCTTAGTAACTCCATCAAATATTTGTTCGGGTTTTATCTTGGGTGGTTCAATACCCTTTGCGACATCATGTTGTAATGGTTGTGAATACGAAGATTTCGATCCATTCAATTCTTTCATTTTTTTTGTTGGCATCGTCTATATTTACACTTTTATTAAAATTTTTTTAACATAAAAATAATATATTTATAATTATAAATAAATGAGTTTAGTTGTTTGTGCCAATCAAGAGCAAGATGGATCCACTATCCGGAGTAAGCAGTCAATTTATTCTGCGTACAGTTTCAAGAATACATTAACATCTACATACAAAATTCCAAAGGATGCCCAAGTAGCACTACAGAGTTGTAAAGTCAATGTTGATGGTCGTGTTGTATTTTCCAAGAACAATAACCGATTCTATCAGTACACGGGTGAGAAATTAAATCGTGATGGAGTTACTGAGCCACAGATGGATGATGTCACATCTCATCCGGTTGTGACTCCATTAATCGCCCCCAATCAATCATCCAATGAAGTTGAAGAATTATCTGTCAATGATTTTGCGAATCTTTTGGAGGACAGAATTCGCTCAACGACTTATCATCCAAACTACAAGGGCAAAGCAACTGTGAGTGTATTGAGAAATGCTTCAAGTCTTGACTTTCTCGGATACAAGACTTCATATGATCAACATAGTTCAGCAAACAATATTAACACTGTTCCACCCAATGATGATTTTGAGAATTTCTTCAATGAAAAATATGATGATATTACTGATATTTTCTCGTACACGGGCGGTGTGTTCCAGAGGAATGCTTCTTCAAAATCAACTACACCCGCAATGGGTATTTCGGGAAATGCTCCATTGAGTTTAGCCAATGGTGAGTTTGTAGTTAATATCTCGGGGTCGTCTGGCAGATGTAGTGCGTCTGGTGTTCCATGGTTTGTTGGATTGTCTCGGTATATTAATACAACTACACAATCGGGATTCTATGCTCCACCATACGCACGAGACGCATCACAGAAGATGTTTGGTGTCACTCCCGCAAAGAATCAATGTTTTTCTGATTTCTTTGTGATGATGGATAAAGAACAAAATGTTCATGTTGGACACGCTGTCATGGGCGCAAAAAATGAGAAGATACTACTGAAAGAAGTAAAATATTACCAAAATGCTTCAAGTGATTTTACTAGTGTTTTGAATCTATCGGGTACTCAATATGAAGATGTTAAATTTACCGCAACGGGTGAGAAGATGAAACTTGAGATTTACAATGCTTCAACGAGTGCTTGGGAAGTAGTTGTCCAGCACAATGAGGATGAATCAATGGATCAACAATTCAAACCAATCAATCAAGCTTGTTGGTGTCTCCATCCAGTACTTGGAGTTTTCTCCAAATCTGGAGCAAGAAGTTGTACATTAGATCTTACAAGATTTGATAGTGTACCAGCAGCAAGTATAAGTGGATATGATCCAACAGAGATAGAAAAAGCTGGATGGTGGGAAACATTAGAACTCCAAGGTGTAGCGGATAAATATTGTTTTGAGTTGGAACGAAGATCATGGAATCTTCCATTATCGGGAACTGCTCCCGATTACACATACAAAGGTCTCAACGCAAGTAATTGTGTAGATTATGACAATGTATTAATTATGGATGTTTCAAATATATACACTCCAAGTTTTGGAGCGAATGCTGGACCGTTACTTGGATTCAACACAGCAATTGTTGATGAGTACGCTTCTGAGACGGGAGCATTGAAAGTGTTTGAGAGTGATTTCGCTCCCGATCTCCAATCTTCAATGGCTATGTTTGTAAGACTCAATAACTTTGGACAGAATGTTGTGAATTCATTCACAGGGAATCATTCCAAGATATTGGCTCATCTGCCCCGTTTTGATAACTCACAGAGTACGGGAAGATTATACTTTGAGCCACAGAATTTAGTATGGATTGATCTTGGCAATCCAGCAGAGATGGCTGTCAATGAGTTTGATATTTCATTCTGCTATGTCAATGAACAGTACGCTACCGTCTTAACCGGTCAAAGTATTGTTTGTCTGTACTTCCGAGAAAAACCAAAGGAATTGAAAATGATGTAATTAGATTAATATAAACTTTTATTCTTGTTTTTTTTAGAAATTTTTAGTAATTTTTTAATAATTTATAGAAAAAATATCTAGATTATTATAAAATATGTCTTCAAAACAACCCCCACGTGTACAATTTGATTTTGAACCCGATATGCCAGAAGTATCATGTGATCCACAAATAGAGATGACAAATGATGCTTGGGAAATGGATAGCAATATCAATGGTGGTGTCAGTATGGAAATTGAAGAGGGAGATGCTCCCACTGCGATGCCAGACTTGCCCTCTATTGAACGAGAGGAAATTCAAGAAGTGGAAATATTTGATATGCCCTCGAAGCCAACTGTACGCCGTCCGCGTTCAACGCGTGAGCCAGTCGCTCAGCCAGAGGAACAACTTATTCCTCAAGCAGCACCAGTAAAACAGAAGAAACCAAGGAAGCC